>JAEIGA010001315.1_pt1 | contig 38693 bp, 65 predicted proteins | sample 9270691 | NCBI WGS metagenome assembly JAEIGA01 (sample SAMN17057246, study PRJNA624740) | gut metagenome | biome: biome; isolation source: fecal sample | host: Bos grunniens | place: China: Xizang | collected 2019
AAGTTCCTACCTATGCACGCGCGGGTGATGCCGGTATGGATATTTACGCTCTCGAAGATGTAGACATTCTACCAGGTGAAACAAAGATTATCCCCACTGGAATTAAAGTTGCAATTCCTCGCGGTTATGCAATTCTTATCCAACCTCGTAGCGGCCAGAGCGCCAAGTCAAAACTTCGCGTAGCTAACACACCTGGGCTTATCGATAGTGGTTACCGTGATGAAATTGGTGTAATTGTTGAAAATATTGAACCTGCCTTTAAAGATATTGATTATACTTTCGATGGCAATGGTAAGATTATAATCAATTCAATTCTTCACGGTTCTCCTGTTCACATCGAAAAAGGTCAGAGATTTGCTCAAATGCGCTTAGTAGAAGCTCCCGCAATTAACTTCTTTGAAGTTGAAGATGTTCATGCCTATGAAGGAGATCGTCTTAGCGGCTTTGGAGGAACGGGTACTAAATAACCCAAGATAACAATGGCAAAAATTACTTTGGACCTAATTAAATAGGAATTAGAATAGAAAGGTTGGGAAGTACTTTCCTTAGAATATAAAAATCTTGAAACAGATATGGAGTTTAAATGTCCCGAGGGTCACTATGTAACAAAACCTTGGGGCAAACTCCGTGGTAAATACGAGTGCCCCATTTGTGCAAGTAATGTGCTAAAAACAAAAAAAGAAAATAAAATTTCCAAAAAAGGGAAAAATGTAACTTTGGCTTTAGACTAGGCAACTTATGTTACTGGTTATTCTGTATATTATGATTCTGAATTGGTAAAATACGGAACTTTTGAAACTCACGCAGATAGTGATGTTGAAAGATATAAAATAATCAAAGAATGGTTAATTAGTATGATAGAAGAATATTCTCCCTCTTTAATTGCTCTCGAAGGTATTCAGCTTTAGGAAGATGGCAGTGACCGCAAAATGGGAGTTACCGTTTTCCAAATGTTAGCGGAACTTCTTGGTGTCCTCAAAGAGACCTGTTATGAAATGGGTGTTAAATGCGAAATTTGCCATACTGCCACCTGGCGCCAACACTGTAAAGTAAAAGGCAAAAAACGTGCTGACCGCAAGCGTTCAATGCAAATGCTCGTAAAGGAATGGTATGATATGAGTGTTACAGAAGATGAGGCGGACGCAGTTGGTATAGGTAGATACGCTGCCCAAGTCTTAAACAAGAAAGTTGAAATCACAAATTGGGAATAAAAAATAAGAGAGGCTATTAACCTCTCTTACTTTATTTTATAGGCATCCCATACCAATCTATCCAAAGGATTAAAGGTATCGTAAACACAGCCGTCTATGCAGCAAGTGATATGGCCACGCATAGTTATTAAATATACCCCCTAATGATGTTTCTATACAAAATTTTTTACGCTACAACTTTTCTCTATATCATGATTATACACTCGAGAATATCGGCTTAATAAAAAATTGTCTATATATTTAACATCATCTGGCATAATCCTTTCGGCTTGCGCATAACAACTTAGTTCTCGATATGCTTCATCCCAAGAGATTTCCGCCGCCAAAGAATACGCGCGAACGGTACAATCATTAACGTGGAGTCCCAAGGGATTAGCATTGTAATATTTATACATTAGATACCTTCAAGTTTTCTTATGTGTTTTCTAACGATTTCTTTTTCCTCTGGAGTTTCAGCAAAGTCCATAGCTGTTTCAACAAACATACAAACGCCATACATCATTTTCTCAAGTCCTTCTAAAACTCTTTGATCGTCACCACGATAGCGGCTTCTGTCATATTCATACATATCTTTCCCATCAGCAATTCTATCTAAGCATTCAGAAAGTTTGTCGTAGTCAGCCTGTCCCCATATGCCCCAATTACCATGACCATATTCTCCGCGATAACCGCGAGGCTCATTGTAACCCTCATTGTAGCCACGTCCACGAGGTTCGTTATAGCCTTCGTTATAACCACGGCCACGGGACTCGTTATAACCCTCATTATATCCGCGTCCGCGACCAGAATTGGAGCGCATATAGTTGCCGCGACCTTCGTTATAGGAGCCTCTTTCTTGATATCTCATTCCGTATCCTTCCTCCTATTTTTCCTATTCCTGGATTTCACCAATGTCTTTAATGATATCAACAAGTTTTCCTGCTATTTCAACATTAGCAGTAGTTAAGTCTTTCTCGCCAATTTCTTGTAATTCTTTCTTTACTTTCTACAGTAATTGTTCCATTTGTTATACCTCCTTTCCTTTTCTTACGGTGCGGCGACTGGCACGGGAAGAGCTTCCGCATTATCGGCACATCTGGAGCAAGGAAGTTTGCCAATTAGACTAAATACTCCGTCAGAAATACCAGTATTAACTACAACTGAATATCTGGTGCGGCGATTAATAGAGCAGGCAGTCACCGCGGTGCAGTCACAATTAAGTAATGGATATGTAGTTGTAGTATCATCGCCAATTGTTATTACAACTGGTGCTGTAATAGTGGTTTCGTCAGGTAAGTTTTGCGCCACTACAATACAGTATTTTTCTTTATTAACATAACTTCCAGTAGGAATATTAATAACTAAGGTATCATCAGTAAAAGTTACTGTCTAAGAAATTATTAACCTTTTGCATAATTTTTTTACTGGAGCACAACTCATAAATTTTCACCTCTTTATAGGAGGGGATGTTTTTTAAGCATCCCCTCAAGATCACGCTTTAGCGGAAATTAGCAACAGCCACAACCATGATTTACATTAGCACCAATACCAAAGGCTGAAGCATAAGGACTACAAGTAATATAAGCGGGTTTAGCAACAGGCATTAACTGATTCACAATGTTGCTAGTTTGTGAAAGTTGAGAAAGCTGGAACTGAGCGGACTGAAGTTCAGTGCGGAGTTTGTCCATTTCTACTTCATTGAGATAGTTAAGAATTCTGTCAGTATTCTTATCATTTGCCACTAAGATATCGTTTGCTGCTTTAGCCATTTCAAACTTAATGTTTTCCTGACCTCTGCCAAGGTCACAGCAACAAGCAGCCAACTGATTGCCAAGAGCGTTGAAGCCGCTCTGTACATGGAAATCACTTTGAAGAATTGATTTGTCAACTCCGCAGAAGCCCTGTCCTACCTGGTATCCAAGATTTGCAATGGCCTGGTTAGTACCAGCGAAGCCCTGGGACATATTAAACTGGGTCTTGCAGCAACAATCGGTTACTGCGGCTGTTACAGCGTTTAGTCCGTTGGCTGTGCTATAAAATCCATCACACAAGCCTCTTTCTAAGCTTCTAAGTCCATTGTCTAACTGGCTAAAGTTAAAGGCATCAGCCATGCCTTGAGCAGTCGCGGGAGCGCAGCAAGGATTGTAGCCACCATCAGAGCCACCTCCACCGCCGCCGAAACCGCCATTACGATTCCAACCGCCACCGGCAAAAAGGAGAATTAGAAGAACAATCCACCATCCGTCTCCTCCCCAGCCGTTATTGTTGTTACCGCCTCCGCCTTCTGTGTTACGAAGTGCGAGAGCATCTGCTACAGAAATTCCTTCGTTCATCATTGTTTTTACCTCCTCTAAGATAAAAAGTTTTTAATATTTATTAGTCAAGTTAACGAATAGATTTCATCATTTCAAGAAAGCTATTCATTTCAGTGGCGTAGTCTTTCCCGTTCTGCTGAAACATCTATTGTGCAACTTGTTCTAACCCTTGTCGATTTCCCTGACGACCCATTTCAAGAACGTTGTTAACTAATGGGTTGTTGGGGAATTGTTGTGCCATCATTTCCGCGGCACCTTGCGGTCCTCTTGCTCTTATCAATTTAACTAATTCAAATGGATTCATACCTGCCATTCTGGTTCTCCTCCTCTACCTCTTAATTGTTTAATTTGGTTTTCTAGTTTAGAAATTTTTTCTTCGTATTTTTCTAAAATAGCGTAAATCTTTTTTGTTTCTTCGTTTGGTGCGGCGTCTGTATCATTTTGAGGTCGGCCGCCCTCTACGGATTTTAAGTAGTATTCAACCAACATTGGCGCACCATTTTGTAGGGATTTGATGTATAAGATTCCTTCTGAAAGACATAAACCAACCGAAAGTCCGTTACCTGCTGGTATGTTCCCAATTTCTGATGCGGTTTGTAGGCTATAAACGTTACCAATTGGCTGTGGGAAAAATGAAGGAACATTTACCATCGTTGGGTACATTTGTTGCGGCATCTACTGCGGCATTGAATTCTATCCCATTTGTGAGTAGTTTGAATAATTATTAGCCATTTGTTTTTCCTCCTTATCTTACCGGTTCACCTATAAGTAACGTGATTATTAAGTTGGTTAACTGCCTTGAGTACAAGGTCAGAAAGTTCATTAATACTGCACAAAATGAAGTAACTGTTTTTTATGCAAAATGTACAAAACTGTTTAAATAAAAAAAGAAAGGCTCGACTATTACGTCGAGCCTTTTCTTATTCTTCAATTATACAAGAAAGGTTTTGCATATCGCTAATTGAAATCTCAAGTCCTTCGAGTTCGTCGAGAGAGAGGGGGGTAATGTTAAGCTCTGTTTCGATTGCTTCAAGTTCAAACATTTTAGTTTGAGCTTCAGTAATTTTTTCGGGGCTAATCTTAACACCATTGCCGCTGTCAGTCATAATCGGTTGACCGTTTTCATCTTTCTCTGCATATTCGTTTATAATTTCAACGAATTTCGTCTGATAGAATTCAAACTCCTTTTCTACTGCACTAAGAATTTTTGAAATTTTATAAGCAGTTTTTACAGAAGTTTTTTGAGATTTGAGATTTTCGCATACACCTTTAAGCAGAATTATATTGGACATTTTAAGTGTCATTTCCTTTTCACTCCTTTTATTTTATCAATTATATTATAACATAAAATTATTCAGATTGCAAATTTTCAAGTTCAGAAACTCGTTTTTTAAGTTTTTGAACTTCGTGAATAAGAAGAGCAATAAAGTTATTATAAGCAACACCATAATATTCATCACTCTCTTTTTTTATGGTATGAACCAAATCACTATCCTCTTGTGAAATACCAAAATTTTCTAAAACTTCTAAAATCTATTGTGCTATCAAACCATAACTAGTTCGTGTTTCCTCGTTAATTCTTTTGTAAGATACTGGAATAAACTAATCAAACATTTCTCCATAAACATCTTCTATAGACTACCTTTGTCTTAAAGAGTATGTTGTCATCGAATCACTTAATGGTATTATATCTTTTTTAAGTTTCATATCGGATCCATGAATTACTTCACCATTTACTCTAATACTCGAAGCGTCAATCACTGCAGTGTTTATAGTAGTGAAGTCAGCTGTATTCATACGAACCGTGCCAGAAGCCGCAATATATATGTCTTTTTGGTCAAATCTAAGTTCTCCTGTATAGTTTCCGCATTGCATATAAATACCGCTAGATATAACTTTAGCTGTCGTGTATTTTCCCTAAACATTTAAACCATAAGGAACCAATTGGACTTGATTCCTAATCCCATCACTATCATTTAATGTTAAAGAAATTGTATCCTTCCAACCCGTCTATGATATGGCTATCGCACCAACTTCGTCAAAATAGGGTTTTACAAGATCCGCTGTTATTCCAGACACGCCTGAGAATTGAGCTTCTTTCCATGCGGTAGCATCGGCATATTTAAGGGGATTTTTCACCGTCGTTCCTTTGAAAGTACCAAAAGCAGGAGTAATAGTAGAACCAGTAGTGAGATTACTCAAGGTTTTTTCAATTTTTAAACTCTATCCACTTATTTCCCAACCACTAGTTCCTCCTATATAACCTTCATTGGCTGTAATTTTACCAGTAAAATCTCCAGATGTCGCGTGGATTTCTCCGGTGATATTAGCTTTAGTAGCCTAAAACCATCCATCTTTTCTTAGAACAAAAGGATAACTATAGGTTTTATCTGTTTGATTATAGACCTCAATAATCATCGTGTCGGCTGCTCGATTAGTAGAACTATCATTATTATGATAATAATGTGGATAACTAAATAAAGCGGTTTTATAAGTATAGGTTTTGCCATTTAAAGTAACATTAACCGTACTTCCAAGGGTATGTGTCCCAATAGCCCAACCTTCTCCATTTTTTCCTATATAGCCACTTGTAGCTATAATCTTGCCAGAAAAAGTTGCGTTTCCACTACTATCTATTCCAAGGCTTATTGAAGAGCCATTATGCACCTAGAAAATATAGCCATTTTTGGTTAAGTTGCTAGGATCTATAATTACTCGCTTATTTCCACTTGCAATATTTAAATAACCGCCGCCAATGTAAGGAGAAATAATTCCATTTCCTCCGATTATAGTGGTTCCACCAGCACCAAGATAGCTGGAAACCGCGGCATCTAATGAGCCAACTTTTGAATCCGCATAGCTTTTGCAGTTTGCCTCTACATTACTTGCAGTCTACTACGCAGCCTAAGCCGCTGATTGTGCAGCTCCTGCTGCTGATTGTGCGGCTCCCGCGGCATTGCTAATAGTATTTAACTAATTTGTTAAACCATTAATATTCGATACCTCGGGTGCATTTATGCTACCCCAAGTAATATGTCCTCCAACTATGTTAACATTATTAGCTTCGAGCGTTCCATTACTAATTTTAACATAATTAGTTCCACTTCTATTTAAAATACCATCTGTGCCAAGATAAGTTCCAGTAACACTACTTCCTAAACTATTTGCTCCAGAATAAATAACCCCTTCTCCAAGCGTCCAATACTTAGTAGTACTACCAATTCTACCACTGGTTGCTTTGATAGTTCCTGTAATTTCCGCAGAATTACAATACAATTTACCAGCAGTTGTAACACCAAAGGCGCTACCTATTGTAATTGTCCAACCATTCGTTGTTGCGGAGCCACCAATAGAAGCAGAAGAGGTGCTTCCACCTGGGCACAAAAGTGCAGTACCACTATTGCCAACAACTTTACCAGAAGGTAAATAATTTAATGAATTACCATCTATTGTCCAACCACCAATTTTACCAACTAATGCATTAATTTCGCCCTTTATTACTAAGCGAGCATTAGTAGAATCAAAGTATAGAACTCTATGCTCCGATGTAGTATTTTCTATATCAGCGACCTTATTTCCACTTGGTAAAGTTTTTAATGGCGCATTATAAATAGTAAAGGCACCATTATATAAAGACAACCCAGTTGTATTAAATACCATAGCATTATTGTCTATTGCGGCAGTGATATTATGAGCAGTTTTTAGAAAAGTTAAGTACTCGTCTGGCATTGCATCTTCGAATTCAATGCTGCCTATATACAATGTACAAGCGCTGTCCAAATAAAATTTTATTGTTTCTTGTAAAGTTCTTGGATGAGTTCCGTTTTCGCAACAATTATTTTCATACCAAGTCTATAAATTAAACTCAAAAGACTGAGAATCTGGGTTATAATTAATTATCTAACTACCATTATTTGTCTAAGCATATATAGCGGTATAAGTAGATTCAACTTCGTGCTCATCTACTATTTCATATAAAATTAAACCCAAGTTAGTGGGGGAAATACTAAAATTTTCACTTCCATTATTTTCTACTGTGCGATAACGCCTTGCTGGATTTAAAGATTTCAAATTATAGCTCAAACTTTTATATCTTCTTGAAAAAGTAACAGTTTCAGAAGCTTTTAATTTTCCATCATAAGTACACTCACAAGTGTAAGAAACTTCTTCGTCTTCATTTGTTAAAGTGCTTATTAAATTTCTTTGATTTCCTCCGGAAACGTTCTAACCATTCTTTTTCCACTAATAAGATATTTTACCTTTTTTGTTACTATCATCGCTAAAATTAGTTATTCCCTAAAAATAAGTTGCGGTAAGAGTTATTTGCTGGCTTTGTAAAATTTCAATCCAGCCATTGATCATCTAGGGTGAAACTCCTATTGCAACCGAACTAGCACCTACTCCTTCTTCTCCATCCTTACCTTTATAACCAATCAAGGCTGGATCGGAAGCAACCGGAGTTATTATATCAGACCCAGTGCCATATTGCTATTCGGAATAATAAATAACTTCAATATTCCATAACCAAGGATTAGAGTCAGTTAAAGTTGGTGGTGTTAACTACCATTTCACTATATTATTAATATCAAAGGTCGGCAACGTTCCTGCTGTTTTAGAAGTATGTGCATAATAATATTCTTTAACTTCAGCAATTGTTTTTCCTTCTTTAATATAATTACCAATTAAAGTAACTGCAGTTTTCTAAGGTTCGGAAGCATCAGAAAAAAACACTGCCTCATAATTCCATAAATAAGGCTTTTCTTTATTGATCTAAGCAGATTCAATATTTTCTTCCCAACCTATAGTATCATGAGTCGGGGTCTCAGAATCCTTTTCAGTTGCCAAATAGTAGTTTTTTACTTCTGATATTGTCCTATAAGCATTAGTAAAATTAACTGGAGTAGAAAAACTAATAATATTATTATTGTCATCTAAAATAACAGTTCTTTGCCAGATATGCCATCCATTTTGAAAAAGAGGCATCGTATAACCCCAATTTGAATCATCGTTAGTGGGTGTTCCAGTTCCTTGGATTTTAATATATTGAATTTTAAATTGTCCCGTATTATAATTAGCTATTGCCCACTTTGCTCCTTTATCCGTCGCAGTTGAACTATATGTTTCTGTACATTTATAACACGGGCTAGTATCAGAAGGAAACCATAAATCATTTATCTGTGCCGAATTTGGATATTCAGTTCCATAATAGATACTAACCTTGTTATCAGATAAGTCTTTTATCTAATTAACCAAAGCGCCCATTTCGGTATCTTCTATTTTTGTCCATTCATAGGTATTTCCGTTTTTAAAAAAACGGTATCCTTCTGCGGTTTTTAAATTGTAATAGAGGTCTCCTTCTCTTCTAATTTTTTCTGTATCATCCCAATCTACTGCTGGGTAATTGTTTAATGTAGGAGTTTCTTCTCCATACCAAACGTCGATTACGCCATCGACCTGATTTTGTAAATTATTTAATTTATCCTAAGCATCTTTAATGTTTTCCCAAGTATAATCTCTATAACCCTATTTACTAGGAGAATACTCTGATGTGGTAGAACCATTACTTTCTAAATAAGTTATTTTGGTTCTTATCCAAAGAGTCTCATTTGACTGGATTGAGGATGGAGCAGTATTGCTCCACCCTGTTTCATCGCCAGTAGGACTGGTTTCGCCTTGCTTTTTAAAGAATTGGGTTAACATCTCTTGTATAGAGCGACCATTTTTATACTTTGTTAAAGTAATTTGGTCTGTTAATTTAAACTATCCCATTTTTTCCTCCTTTTAACACTTATCCAATTGTAACTTCACATTCATAAATAAACTAAGAATTATCACCCAAGGTTTGAATTATAGATGGGCCTATTTCTGGTAATACCGTCCCATTTAGTTTCCATACAAAACTAACTGGTGTTATATCATCAATATAATAATGTCCTGCACCATCACGTTGAGGAGTTATAAATTCCGCGCCTTTATAAATACGACAAGTCAAAGTAGTTGTACTATCTTCTCCATCGGAAAACCCAGTGCCCTTACTACTTAAAATATCTATAGAATACGCTGCCTATTCAATACCTTCTATAGTTACATTACCTATCTTTCCGCCAGTTGCTTCAATATATCCTTCAATATACGCACCTTTTGCATATAAATGACCCTTGTTGTCAACCTGAAGGGGAGCGTTTTGTAATAATTCCTGTAGAGTATCAACTTCGCCAATATTTTTATGGCTTTCTCCTGCCCAGAAAATAATATTGCCTTTGTTTGTCCAATTTCCAACTGTCATTGGAATATTAGAACTAGACCACAAACCCGCGCTATTGCTTTTCTCGGTTGTTGAAGAAGGAACATAAGAAGCTAAAATACCGCTTACTATCGCGTCTTCTGCCCATAATCCGTATTTATTCGTAATATGTCTTAAAATAGGATTGGGATTATTCTCAAACTAAAACTCTCCTAATACAACTTTGTTCTCTCTCTCCCAATTATAAATTATTTCTGAATTGGGATTTGAGTTAAGTGGCGTTTCAGTTATATTTTTAGTTCTACCTATTGTAATACTTTTGGGAACAGCGAAAGCATTGTTACTAGAACTATTAATTGTTATATAGACATTATCAATAAGCTTGTTATTTTCATCCTTTCTACCAACACTTATTAAAGTGTGATTAATAACGGTTTTAGATAAATGCAAGTTTTTGGTAAAATTAATTCTATGTTTACCATTATCAGTAATGGGGCCTATTGACAAAATTTCTCCCGCGGCAATAATAGTTTTATAATCTAAACCATAGCCATTTTGCACAGTAGTAACATCCTACACATTGGCACCAATTACGCACCAATCACCAACATTAAATTGACTAGAATCTTCTACTATTAAACTAGTAACAGTTTCATAAGTATCATCGCCAGTCTAGATTTCAGTACCAACTACATTTTTAATTAAGGTACTGGGTCTAACAAGAATAATACCTCCGACCGCTGAGACTTCTCCATATTCAAATACCGCAACTTTTAAGGAACCACGAGCCACGATTGTATTAAATTCAGCTAAATTATCTTTAATACACCAACCATCAGCTGAGGGTTCGTAATCAGTAGACTAAATACTGCCATCTTCGCTAATGGTAATCTGTCCGCTAATAGAGAGATTTCTTAAAGAACCGCTAGTAGCATCTATATGGCCTCCAATTGTAGCATTTTTAGCATATAAAGAACCGCCATGAGTTACAAAGAAATTGGCATTATAAGTTTCTTTAATTCTAATTTTATTTAAACCAGTAGTTGTAAAATTATATAAAACAACCGCGGTAGAAGGAGATAAAGTGCTCTAAAAAGTAATATGAACATAATAGTCTATATTTGGTTCAAGATTATATTTCTAAACAATTTCTTTAAAATATTTATCATAAACACTAAATCGTACTAATATTTCTTCTTCTAGTTCAGTCTGTATTATTACGTCTTTTTCTTTATTATATTCTGCTATTAAATCACTTACTTCTTGCTTGTATTCTGAGTGAGCTTCTTTAATACCACTAACAACACCTTCCGCAATTTCAGCTTCATTTTTTTTGCCTGCCCAAAATGCTGGTAAGTAAGTTGCAGTATCATCGCTTTCAATTCCCACTCCTTTGCTTTTTGATACAAGACGTTTTTCCTCAATAAGCCAACCACCTATTTCTCCTTCTCTGGCAGTAATTTTACCGGTTAGTTCAAGCTAGCCATCTGAGGTTAATTTAAAGGGATGAATTAAACTACCGTCTTCTTCTAATTTATAAGCTATTAAACCATTATCGTTAAATTCAATATAATTATTAAAATTAACTGCCCTTAAAGTATCATCAGGATTCCAAATAGTTTCATAAGAACGCAATCCCTTTGCGTCCCATATGAACGTCGCGGCTTCGCCACTTTTAATGCTAATTTTATTAGTATTAATAGAACCACTATTAACTTCTGTAGCAACAATACCATCACCGGTTATCGCGGTTCTCCAAGTAACTCCGCCATCAACACTTAAATCTAATCCTGTGTTAGAGAGCCTAATTTTTTTATTGGAACTAGTAGTGTCTGTACTTGAAATAATTAAACCTTTTTCCGTCCAAGAAACACTCAAATTACCTAAATTCTACAAATTAAAAATATTGTTTAATAAGGAGTTTTGAAGAGTTTTTGCATCAAGTTCATTAGTCGAAGTAATTTTATTTGCGGCACGCTGGTAAGCACCCGCGGCATATTGTAATGATTGAGTTGTTGCACTAATTCTCTAAAATAAATCTTCAAATTGAGTTTTGTAATTCTAAACTGTTATTTTATTTTGCTCTGGAGAATCCAAATATTCTTCCATTTGCGAAACAACAACTTCTTCTCTATATGGTGTTGAAGATGTCTAATTCCAACCAAAAAATTCTACATCTTCCATATAGGTTTTATCACCCACTTTAAACTTAAAAGGAGAATATTCATCTCCCAAAGGCGATAAATCTATTACATTTATTGTATAATTAACCTTAGGAAAGGCTGAATTGTATAATACGGTTTTAGCATCATAATAATATAAATCATCATCAGTATATCCTTCATCAGTCCAAGTTCCTTCTTGAATAAAAGACGCGTATTTATTTTCAAAATTACTAATTTTTTGATTAACTTCCCTAAGATCTGACTGCTATTTTGATTTTTGAGCAGAGATTAATGATTTTAAATTACTTAATTTGCCATCTAAATCAATAAAACTAGTGTTATAGGTATCAAAAATTTCTTGCTATAAACGAATATTATAAGCAATTGATTTTATTTTAATACTTTCTTGCTGTTCTTGGGTCCAAGTGGGATTTCCCAAATTATTATAGTCTAAGTTGGTATATTCTTTAAACTCTTTTTTAAGATTTCTTAACTCATTTTCTGCAGCATCCCTAATTTCTTTCGCGGCGCTAGTTTCAGCCTGAAGAGTCACAAGAGAGGCATTGTATTCATTAAGTTTATTTGTTGTTTCTAAAAGAGAATTGTTTGCATTAGTTACTTCTGCCAATAGTCCATCTGATTCATATAAATCTTTTTTTACTACTTCTGGATCCAACACTCTCTAATTAATATAGTAGTCAAAATTGTATATAAAATTGGTTTTATTCTAATTGTCTCTTGCACGAACTATTGTGCAAAAACCACTATTTGCCAATTCATTATTATTTTGTTCTACAATTAACTTTGTAACAATCTAATCTGAAATTAGTTGACGAGAAATTGATTTTAGATTTACCCCATAAGAGAAACCTATATCTTTATTATCTCCAATAAATCTTTTTAGGATAATTTTTTTAATAGGTCTGTTATTCGCATTTTTAGCTATATGACCAGTTTCAGTATGCTAAACAACAAGATCTGCCCAGCATTCAAATGCTTCACACACAGTCTAAAGAGCATTAAATCTGTTTGATTTTGAAATTTCTATAGACGAAATTTTTTCATATTCCGTTCCATAAGAACTCGGAACAAAAATCTCGTTTTCTGTTAAAGTGTAAAAAGTCACATCTTTTATTGATGATATTGAATCAATGACTTTTCCACCAGCCATTAAATTTTCTTTTAATATATATTTTTTGGTTGTTATAGTTGAGGCTTCAGGTACCACGCCAGGAGATATTTCATCTGAAATAAATCTATAAAAAGACATCTCAAAAATTTCAATAGATGTTGACTTAGGGAGATAAATATATAAGCCATATCTATCATCCACTATTTCATTATAACTAACTCCTTTATCAAAAGAAATAATAAATTCTATTTCATTTAAATCACTGGCTAAATTAAAACTTGTTTCTGATAAAATTATGGAGCCAGATTCAAAGCTATCATAAGTTTCTCCATCCGCGGTTTTTCTAGTCGGTTTACCTATAATTAACTTGCTCTAAATACCATTACCCAAATTTTTAGCCTTAAGTTTAAACTTAAAATTATCTCCTTGAGAAATACCGTTTTTGAAATATGTTGCGTTACTTCTAATCGCGGCATTGTATAAATAACCATTGGCCTAACCAGAATTTGAAACAATCATTGTCGGATCTGGCAATGGTTTTTCTGATAAACCTAAAATATCATTTAAGTCTAAGGCTTCGTAACTTAAAGATATATCCATTCCCGCGCGAGTTGTATCCCAACCAGTATCTGTTTCAAAATTTTTATTGTTTACTATTAACTCCGAAACAGTTGAGCTAGTTAAATACTCCACTTCCTCAAAGAAAAAAGCATCCTTACCAATATCGTTAGAAACATTTGTATTTTTAATTTTGCCTTCGGTTACTACCTTATCTATATTAGAAACATAAAAACCTTTATTTCTATTCTATAAATAATCACCTTTTTTAGTAGAATCTATTCCACTTATAGCTACAAGGTTTCTTACGTTAGAAGCTTTCCATATATAAGAATTGGCGGTATAAATTAAGCCCTCTTCGTCTGTTTCGTAAGCCTATTTTCTTTCTTCTTCGTCTTCTGAAAGCGATCTTTCGTCCCAAAGAAACTGTAGATATCCGCCTTCTGCCATAATGGTATCTATATTATTCCAGTTAGAATAAGGAATGTATATTGTCTAACCAGTTACTGGAAAAGCAACGGAACTAGTAACAGAATTCTCATATAATTCATATGAACCTATTTTGGCTTGACGAATACAAGAAATTTTACTTAAATCCGTCGCGGTGATTCTTGCGGCATACAAAGGTTCCGCAGTAGCGCCCCAAAACTTATCACATTCAGTTTCTTCAACATACCAGTCTGTACCTTCAAAAATTTTTCTGGTTAATTCAACCGCAGTACCGGTATTGTTCATTAGCTCGCTATTAAAAGTTAAACCATATCCAGTTTTTCCCAACTCTAGTGCTTCTGCACCCTTTGCGGTATAGGTAAAAACTTTGGAGTCAGAAGATTCATTAATATCTTTAATAATGAACTCGTACCATTTAGTTCCTCGGCGTAACTTAATTAAAGCTTCATTATGTATATAATTTATAAAAGGATTTTTAACAAACTCCCCTATCTCATTGTCAAAGTATCGAGAGTATAAATTAAAAACTAAAGTTTTTTCACCATTAACATTTGTTTTTACTATAGGTTGGGTTGCTCTATAAGGAGAAGTCATAGAGCTCGAACCAATTATCATAAGTAAATTTTCGTCACTTGTGTTTTTTCTTTCCCAAATGCTAAGCTCATAATTTTCTCTTATTATTTCTGACATTATCACCCCTCCTTAAAAATATCTAAATTTTATATTTACATAAGGAGCTACCGAAACACCTGAAGTATAAAAATTCTGAGAACCCACCGGCATTTTTGAAAAATTCGCCGCAATCAAATAACGATTATAAATTGTGCCATAATCAATATCTATAGTAGTTGGTTTTATTTTATTGTTTGCATATTCTACATTACAGCCATAAACACAACCAGTTTTCGAATCGAAACAAAAACTATTGTGTTTTGTAGTGTCTAAAGTAAAATTGCGTAAAATCAAAGTAATCTATTCTTCTTCTGCATTTAAACTTCCTTGTGAAAACTAGTAATCCGTTATAACTATTTCTTGGCCACCGGTTGCGGGTGGGGCATCTGGTACACAAATAATCTAATAATCACAGGGCAGATCTCCAGAGTTAACTAAACCACTCAAAGTACCGGCGCCATTGGATGAAACCCAAGCTCCAGTTTGGGTTTCATCAGGCAACGGATAATTATAACTTCCAGTATCATCATTAATGGTTATAGACCACTAGCTAGTGTTTAAATTTAAACCCTATATATTTTTGGGTAAGGTTAATTCTGCAATACTTAATGCACGAGCATATCCAAAAGGGTCATATGCCACAAAAGATAAGGTGCCTTCTCCTTTGTAAACTCTAGAACCATCATTATTATCAAAACATATATATTTAAGATTTGGAGTTCCGGTAGGCTTTACGCTATAATATTTATATGGCATTTCATCATAAACCAAACGCAACATTTTTTTAGTACCAATTATTTGTCTCAATCTTCTAAATTGAACTTCAGTCATGTTATCAAAAGCAATTGGTATATTAAATGGTCTTTGGGTATAATAGCTTCCAAAATAATAAAACCCATCCCCACCAGGAACTTGGACAGTTTTGTCCTGAACAGTGGGAAGTAGGTTCTCATTGAACCTACTTCCATCACTAGTTCTAATAATTCCAAGTTCTGAGGAATGAGTGTTGTCTAACCAAAAGCCGATGAAATCTCCTTTTAACACTTCACTCATTGCAATCCTCCTTTTATCTTCTGCGGTAAATTGAATTTACCCCTCTTGAATTAGCATCCTCTGCGATCATTCCTTTTATCTTTGTAGCCAATTGTTCTACATCATAATCGCTTGTAATTTTCTCTACATTTAAGTGAATTTCATAGTAGTTGTCTCCACGATTTTCAGCGGAATTTTGTAGAGAACCATTGTTTGACAAAAGTGAGGATAAAATATCCTTTAACTAAATAAAGTTTTGAGTATCTTTTTGATTAAGAACAAGTTCAGGGCGAGATTTTGTACCATCAAGCCACGCTGGACCGGTAAAATCTGCTAATCCACCTGTGGCATAGGCGGGGGCTAAACCAACTGAAAGTCTTAAAATGTTATCTGCATCTTTTTTACTTATTTCTCCATCACCATCTAAATCATAGACTAAAAGCTCATAAAGTGAAAATTTACTAACATCTTCTAACCCTTCAGCGATTCTCAGGGCTGTCCCCGCATCTCCCGCATCAAAATTTTCTCTACCTTTTTCAACTACCGAACTAGATTTAGCTATTATTTCCAGAAGCTCTCTGTCATTCTTTTCTAATTCAGTTTTAGTTGGCATTTTACCATCCGCGGAATAATTAGCCTAAATAACATCCTTAATATTAGTTCCGACAGGAAGCATGTTTTTTAACTACTGACTGTTTGAATCAATCTCGCCAACAATAGCAGGAAGTCCGTTAATAGTGCTCGAAAGAAGAGCCTAAGCTTCTTTTAAATAGCTACCATTTTTTTGAGCTTCTTCGTGAGACCATTTCAAAAGATTTATTTGTCTTTCTCTTTGTTCTGCGGCCATATCATTCTATTTTTCTAATTCATCAATTTTCTAATCAATTAAAGTATCTGTATAATCTTCTTCCTTTTCTTTAATTTGTTTCTACAAAGACAAAATTTCATTCGCGTTTGCACCAGAAGTATCCATCTATAAATAAGCCAATCGATTTCTCATGTCATTAATATCACTTTCTGTTTTTTCATTTTCACGAGCCTATCTCTAACGATCAAGGCTTTCGTTAATAGAGTCAAGTAATTTAGAATTTGAATCGTCAATTGAAGAATAGAGTTCTTCAGTTTCTTCAATCTATCTATCCATATATTCAATTAAAGCATCATAATAGGTTTGCTCAAGGTCCGCGGCAGCCTCTTTGCCATCTTCTAAAACTTCAACCATTTTTTCCTAAGCATCAATTACTTCTTGCTCGTTATCAATAACATCATCCTAATAAGAAAGAACATTATCAACGAATTCTGCGGCTTTCTCGTAAATTTCAGTGATACCAGTTGCTGCAGCCTTATCCATTTCTTTTTCATTAACCATGTAACGTCCAGTCTCGGCATCTTTGGTAACATATTTTGCCATTTCTGGATTTGATTTCACATAGCTTTCAAGTTTGCTTTGAGAAAAATTTAATTTATTCTAAGCCTAAGCTTCTTCTTTCTCTAATATAGCGTACTATTGTTGAAGATTTTGCTGTAAATCTTCTAGTGTTGTATTACTATCAGAAAGAAGCTTATTATATTCTCTTTCAAGTTTTTCTCTTTCTTTGGCTAATTCGTTTAAGCGAATGTCAATGTTATATAACTCATCATATTCGTTTTCAATAACAGCCAAAACTTCTGCAATTTCTCTATTGGTGTCAACTATATCACCATAAGTGGCTTGAGCATTTTCTGACGCGGTATTCATTTCATCATACCACTTATCAAAAATTTCACCTTGTTCTGGACTTAAGTTCAAAGCTTTGATTGCTTCAGTATCCCAAGTTATTGAACCATTATCATCGATTTGATAAAGCTTAGACCACTCTGGATGCTGCTATTTAAGTTTTTTAATTTCTTCGAGATCTAGCTTGTACTGCTAAGTCATTAGGTCCGACTATTTTCTCATAGACTCAGCAATTTGAGTTTTCTTAGTAATGATATCTTCCATAGTTGCATTTTCGTCATTAACTAAGGCTTCAAACTCTGTTTCAAGATTTTTTTGTCGACTCTATTCACCCTTTATTTTTGACTTTATGTTTGCATCATAATCTCTTTCAAATTCCCACTTATCTTCTTTATCACTGTCACTACTATTTTTATCATCTTCATCTTTTAAACCACCATCTGCTGAATCCAAAATCTAAGCTTTTAATGTAGTTAAATCTGCAATAGAATTGGTTATCTCAGCTATTTGGTTGTTATAGTCTGTTTCTATATCATCAAAAGTAATCGCATCATCTGTTCCAGCTGTAGTATAACCATTCGCGGCAAGCCATTTATCAAAATAACCTTCACTTAATCCTGCGGCATCCTAATCAGAGTATTCGTTAAATAAATCACCAACGCTTTTACCCTTACCAGTTTCAGTATCAAGCGTTTTTCCTCCGGACCAAATTTCGTTCCAACCTTCTGTAATTAAAGAAGTACCTGCAGACCAATCAATGGAATCTTTACCTAAAGAAGTAATCCATCTGAAAATTTCTCCAGCATATGTGCCAACACCAGATAACATTTTTTTAATGCCAGCAATTGGTTTTGCAGTTTCCTGGGTTGCTTCAATTTCAGCATTCGCGGCGTCTGTGGTTAATTTCTAAGAGATTTGAGTGTAAGCCTAAACGTCGCCTGTTTTAGCCTTGCTAACTAATTCCCTTGCATCTTGTTCGGCCATACCCTCTTCAATTAAGAATTGAGTTAACTTCTCTTCGTTGTCCCAAATAAACTTAACAAGTTTGGCATTAACCGCGCCTTCTGCTTCAGAGTTTGCTTTTAAAGCTTCAAATTCAGTCTAAAGCTGAACCTTTTTAGCTTCCAGTTCAAGAATTTGATCATCAATTCTCTAAATTGTAGTTTTCTAAGACTCATCTCTCTGCTAAACCAAACCATTAGTTATAACATCGGTCATTTCTTTATTAAGCTTAATGCCCGTTGAAGTATATTCTTCAACCGCCGAAGCTAGTTCAGGAAATACATCAAATAATCGCTCAATATCTTCTGTGGCAACCTAATAATCTTCTCCAATTAACTTTCCAGTTTCAGCGAGAAGTTCGTTTTTAGCAATAAGAGTTTCAGCCTCTCTGGCAACATCATCTATATTGGTAACAACCTCGATTTCAATTAATGAATCAATATCAGCAATTTGCTACTGAAGTCTTTGAACTTCGTCGGTTAATTCTCCTCCGCTAGCTGATAATGCTGCATCCAACTGCTCTCTTAATTGTTTAACCTAAGTCTTCAATTCTTCTTGAGTAAACATAGAATTAGTTTCAGAAAGTTTTGCTTTTAACTGATCCAAATACTCTATCTAAGCCCATTCGCCTTGCAAACAAACTGTATTCCATTCATCTGCAGCGGTTATATTTTCATTATATAAACCAGGCAAAGTTCCCAATGCTCCAACTAAACTAGACATGGCTTCGTCGTCTATAGCAGATATTGAACCTTCGGAAATGATTGCGGAATTAACAGCATCTAAAACTTCGGAAACTTGGCTAACCAACGCTTCGGTTTGCGCCTTTTTATTTACTTCCATTTTTATTGCTATGCTACCATATTTATCCTCATAGGTTAGCATATCTTCCGCAAACTACTAAGTTAACTTGCCATTTTCATCAAACCAGGCCTCAATCTCTTTACTGGTAAATTCTCCACTTTCCATAAGAACCTAGCCAATATCCTATAGTTGCTCTGGTAAAGCAGAAAAGCTAGCATAAAAAGAATTCATATCTTCCGCGCCAATTTCTGCGTCAGCTTTTAGCTTAAACTTGGCTAATTCAATTTCGATATCATCTTTAGACATATCGATATCTTCTTCTGGTATACCCGTGATTGCAGAATACAATCTCTTAGCCATTGCTTCTTCAGAAAGACCGGCAAGATCAACATCTTCAATTAAGTCTGCAGTTTTCCATTCTGCAGCCAATTCCATTTTTTCAGCTTTGCTGTCTACCTGGTCTTCAGCATCATTAAAATTCCACCAAGACGAAATTTCTTTAGCATCAAAAGAATAAGCATCCTTGTTATCTTTAGCATATATAGAAGTTATAGCATTAAAGGCATTTGATTTAGACAACTCATCGCTTGCTTCCATTTTAAGCTATTCTTGGACTTTCTGAGTCTTTTGATAATCTGCCTCTTCCCAAGCCTGACCATATTCCACAACCAACTTCGTCAGCTCACTTAAATGAGCTTCGTCTATGTTATATACTTTAGCCAACTTGTTAATAGCGGCGTCCAAGGCTTCTGGATCTGAAACTATAGAGCTCCAGTCAAGCTTCTCAAACATATCGAGTAGACCATCGCCCGTGCTATCAACAAGACCCAACATAACGTCATCATATATGAAGTCCACAAAATCCCCGTAAGCGTCTCCCGCCCAATTGCTAAACTAGGTAGAGAAATTCATCTCCTTCATAACTTGAGTTAGATTGGAATCAGCCTAAACTTCTAAAAGATCAGCACCAAAATCCAGAGTTTTCTTTCTTAACTAAGTATTGTCTAATGCCTAAGAACCGACAGAGCTAATTCCCAAAGCATTGTCAACTTGCTAATTCTTAACCCGATTTAAATAAGCTTCTCCCTCTTCGGTAAGCTCCCTAACGCCATCAAGATTGATTTTAACCATTCCGGCTTCTCGCAATTTTGGGTACATTTCCATAAGCTCTAGCATTTCAAGATTGGCTTCCATAACCGCCTATCTAAATTCATGAGTACCCTTAGTCAGGTTATTTATATTACTAACGGCTTCTTTGTGTTTTTCAATGGTTTCCATTAAAGCTTCATAAGACTCTTTCGCCTAATCAGCCGCTTCTGCAGAGCGCTACGCGCTCTCTGCTGCTGCCTGCATTTGCTTATCCATTGAGAAAGTGCTTAATATTGCTATTAAGCCAGCTATTACTGCTATTAAAGCAACAATTGCTAATGCTATCCAACCAACTGGAGAGGCTAATAAAGACGCGTTAAAGGCATCCTATGCCCCTTTTGCCGCCCAAGTAACACCCGCTTCTCCTAATTTTGCCAAAGCCGAAGCTCTAGTTGCTTCATTACCAAAAAGTAAAAGAGCTATATTTTTTATTTTAGAAAGCATAGATGTTTTATCTGCAACCAAAGATATCATTTTTGCTCTTATCTCTTCTTCCGTTGCATCTGTTAAAGCTTCTACCCCCAAGGCCTCTAATAAAGTAGCCTGGGTAATTCCATATTTCGCAGCCATTGCTGCTGCATCAATTGGTACACCAGCTTGTGATAAAGCCAATGCTTCTGCAGACTACGCATTATCCAAACCAGTTGCAACAGCCAAAGCTTCAATTGCTGCTGTTTGAGAATTAGTTGCAGCTGTTGTAGCATTTTTTAGGACTGCGGCCTTACCATCGGTCATAATGCCTTTTTCAGTAATGCTATTCTGCATTCTTTGAACCGCTTCAAGTTTTAATTGAGCCTAAGTATAATTATTTGCAGACTCAGTCATTCTAGCAAAAACATCATCAGTGTATTCAACCTAAAATATTTGCTTAAAACCTTGAGCTGTTTTTGGATCTATTAGATTTTTACCAAAAAGTTTTTTAATTAAAGTTTTCGTACTAGCAAATTCATCAGACATGGCTTCAGTAAATTTCATTCCGGCTTTAGCTCCAGCACCAGTAAAGGGACCAACTAAATTAGGAATAATTGATTTACTAGCAACATTAAATAATTTTTTACCAGTAAATAAAGTAAAAAATCCTATAAAAGCTTTTCCGGCACTGCCTAAAATACCAGGAGCACTAGTTAATTTATTAATAACGCTTAGTAAGCCATTTAATGCATCAATACCATTTTTTAATAAGCCAGACTCCATTAAACCAAGCGTAAATTCTTGCCAAGTGTTTCTTAACTAATTTAATTTAGCTTCCATAGATTCAAGAGTTTTATCAAACTGAGCCTATGAAGACCCCGCGCTGTTGTTTGCTGCACCAACTAATTCCATAGTTCTCTCATAGTCAGACATCATCGCAATAAAACGAGACTGTTGACGCGAACCAGCCGCAATCGTCGCAATATAGCGCTATGTGTTAGTATCTAAACCTTCCCATTTCTGGGCAATATCTAAGAATACATCGTCAAGATCGCGGAACTAACCGGTTAAATTATCACGAAGAGCAACGCCAATTGAGTTTAATGCTGTTTCAATCTTATTAGCATCAATAACTTCGCCATCAACTTCGCCAATCAAAGATGGATCTTTCTTAAGCTCTGTGAAACGAGCGATAACTGTCTTCATAGCAGTACCAGCAGTTTCAGCAGATTCCTGAGTTGTTTCAATAATCTATGATAAGAAAGCCGCGGTTGTTTCAAATTCCATATTAGCAGAATTCGCAATTGATGCGGTCTTTGTCATAGCTGTTGCTATTTGATCGGTATCAGCCGCAGTAATAGCCGCAAGTTCTGAATAAACGTCATTAACTCTTTGGGCAGAAAGCTCATTTAATTCCATGTTGAAACCACGAAGTGCGGCAGTCATTTTTGACGTAGCTTCTTCATAGTCCATTCCAGCAATACGGGCCATTTTAAGTGTTTCTGTACCAAGAGCCATTGCTTCATTGGTATCAAGACCCTATTGATAGAAAAGAGTTAATGTCTCATAAACACCTTGAGTAGTTGCACCTAACTCTTGAGCAGTTTTGGTATATTCAGGAAGCATATCCCACATATCACCAACAGAAAAGTTAGTAACAACCGCTGTTTCTGTCATTGCGGCATCAAGCTCTTTGGCAGCTTCAAAGGTTTGTCTTAAAGCCTATCTAACTAATTGAACCGCATTTGATAAACTAAAGAAATATTTAATACGGTTCTTAATTTCGTCCATTTCACTAGACATTTCTTGAGCGCCCTAAGCCGCCCCTCTCATAGAGCCTTCGGTTTTTTCTAGACCTTGATTTAATGAATTAGTATCTGTTCCAGTCTATTTTATTTCATTGCCCAGGTCATCCATAGCTTGAGTAAGTATTTTCGCACCATCGGCATCTAACTATTCAAGCTAAGTGACCAAGTCTTTAGTTTCCGTTTCAGCACTCAACAAAGCATCTCGCATCTGAGTTAATGCCAATGTATCTGCTCTAAAAGTCTCGCCAGCTTTGCTTTCTGCGGCAGTTAAACTCATTTTTTCTCTTTTAGCTATAATTATATCTAAAAGATTTATTGCTTGCTAAGCTTCTCCCTAGTTAATAAGCTCCATAGCTTCAGAACCAGTTTTTTGTCCAGCTTTGCCCTTTAATTGGTCAATAGCCTAAGTCACTTGCTCTAAAGCGCTTGGATTTACCTAATTTATTTTTGTTCTTAATTGCTATATTTCAGCATTAATCTATTTAAGCTTTTTATCCTAATCAGGAGGTAATTTAATTAAATCTCCTCTTGAACTAACCTACTACCAAGCCTAAGCAATTTTTTCAACTGTACCACGCATTTCTGCGGACATTGAGTCTAAACTTTTTACAGCACCTTTGGTCTCAAAACCTTTAGAAAATTGTCCGTTGATTTTTTCAATACTGCTATTAAAATCAGTAAATAGACCATCAAATTCTTTCTATAAAGATGGTGGTAAATTAACTTTTTTTAATAATGACTAAATACTTGAAACTTTTTTGACTATCCCACCAGTATCTAATTCTGGTCTTATCAAGGCATTAATCTGTATTTGTTCAGCCATTTATTTTCCTCCTTTAACAAAAAAATCGACATTATTCTAAAATAATGTCGATTCGTTCTTATTCTATATCTGCATCAATATCATCGCTAAGAAAATCAATTTCCATAACAGTCGTATTGCCTTTTGCGCCCACTGGTAAACCAATTGCCTAAAAACTTCCAACAACTGGATTTGCATTTGTACCCAGCACCATAGATAACGAAGACATTATTTTAAGTTTTGGTATTTTAATAATACCAGTTTTTGTTTGTCCAGTTATATCATCCTTTACTCGTGTTTTCCCTTCCAGGGAAATAAAACCAGAGATAAGCTCTTGACCTATGGTTGCTTTTTGGTAGCCATTTGTATAGCTATATTCATAGTCAATTATAACAGTTTTACCTTCGTCTTCTTGATTAAAAACTACGAAGCGGCCAGTGCAAGATTTAGGAGAAATTGCTTGATAATTTTCATCGTAGCAAAAAAGATTGAGCGGTTCTTGACGAAGTTCAATTTTGCAGTCGCCGCCAATTTCGATATCATGAGTTTCTCGGCAACTAATTGGAATTGCTTCTGATGAAAACTTTAATAGTTTTGCATTTGTCATTAAGGCAAATTGGGTTCGAGAAAAAATTCCCTAGTGGAATACCAACTAAACTTCTTTCGTTGTAGTCCAAAAAATTCTTCCCTAATTGCCATAACCGCCTTTTGCAGAAGCGACTTGCTGAATTTCCTAAAAATTCGCTAAAGTTAATTTATCGAAAAACGCAATTGTTTCTCCTGGTGCAAATTTGTGATTACCTATCTCTATAGGATAAGTAGCTTTTAAGCGGACATCGTATAGTTCTTTGAGAGAGAATTCGTTGTTCATTCGTTGTACCTCTTATACAAAAGACGGTTGACTTCCGCCAACCGTCCTTTATTAATTATTTAATTAGTCTTCTGAAGCAGTTGTGCCTGTTTCAGTCTTAATAATAGTATCTGCAACATCATACTTAACAAGCTTCATCATCTTACCATCAGCTGGTCTCATAACACGAAGTGACATATTGAATACAGAAGGATCGCCTTCGGCTTCAAGAGTAATTGTGTTTTCAGACTGAACTTTAGCCTTCTGAATGATGAACTGGAAGAATTCATCTTTACCGGTAAGTTCTGAACGAGCATAAGTATCACCAGTAATGTAATATGTACCAGGGAAGCTATTAGCAGAAATTTCAATTACACCAAGTTCTTTGGTTGCGATCTCTGCTGTAGCGAAAGATGCAGGCTTATCAGTAGAAGGAGTTGTAATTTCAGCTCCTTTTTCATCGTAATATTTAAAAGTTAACTTAGAAGCATCAAGCACTTTATTACCATACTCAAGAGTACCTGTAATAGCAGCAGTATAATTACCTGCCCAAGTCTTCACGATTTTTGTACCTGTGTTATCAACATTACCATCACCAAACATGATAGCCATTGATTTAGCAGAGAAAAGAGCGTCTTCAAGAGTAACGTTAATTTCCTTACCATAGTCCCAAATAAGAAGAGGAGGGTTACCTTTACCACCACGAGCTTCAGCCTGTTCGCCAGTCTGCTCAATAGTGGAAACCTTTAAAGTGTCAAGGAAAAGAACTGGAGCACCGCGTTCTGCAACACCATTTTGTTCAACAATTTCATAGAAAGTAACGTCCGCAACTTCTTTAATACCATATCTATTAAGAATATTTGCCATTGTAAATAACCTCCTAAAAAGTTAATTTATTCAAATTTCCTAATCCATTAAGCCTTATTCTAGGTTCCTAATCCAGTATTTAGGCTTAACTTTTTTCTTGTCTGCTCCAGCTAATAACGAATCAATGTCAAGTTGATATTTTTCTTTTTCCTAATATCTATTAATTAATTCACTAACTGCAGCATAACTTATCTCTCCTACATTAAGTGGAGTAATTCCAATACCCATACAACAAAGTGAGGATAATAAGCTCGAAAAATTTAAACCATTTTTCGATTTTGCTTTTATCTTATCCCTATACCTTGCCTTTGCCTTCATTCTCTTGATTTTAGGATGTAAATTAGGATTTGGTGGTTCAACGGGTGTTCTTCCCATCGATTCTCGCACCAAATTCTAAAAATCAAAAAATTCGGCTTCATTAATCATAACCAAATCTTCGACTTTTTTAATGGTCTTAACCAATTCAGCTAAATCTCCAATTACAATTAATTTCTAATCATACAAAAAGCTTACTGGCTAATGAATAAAAAATTCAAAAGCCGCGACAACGAGTTTTTCAAATTTTTTATCATTATAAGCATTTGCAAAAAGAAATTCAAGTGGGGTTGGAATATTATCTATCTTCTACTCTCTCTCAAAAGTGTCTCCATAGAAAATATCTTCTATGTCCTCCTGAGATTGGGTTAGAATAGCTAAATATGTACCGAACTAGTCTTCACAAGACTATTTTACGGTAGGTGGATAAACTTTGCATTTACCTTTAAAATCTAGCGGCATACCTAAAAAAACTTGCTCATTAATCATATGTTGTTATACTGAACATTTGTTCATAGCAACTTATTTCTTCAGTTAAATAATTTAAAGAAAAATCGCCGCCACTAATTTTCCCTAAACCATTAACCTTTTTACCACTAAGGGTTTTCTATATTTCACCCATTATTAAAAATGGTCGTAAATTATCGCTTTTTAAAATCCACTGAGTTACTGGAACAAAAATCTCCACCGAAAGAAGAATATCTCTAAATTCAGAATTTTCAAGATTTGTTGTGCCATTGACAACTCTGATAGAAATAATTGAATGAGCGGTTTCTTTTGGTCCGATAACTGGAACGATTTTAATTAGCTTCTAAAAAATTTCCTTTTGTTTCTATTCATCCGTTAAGTTCTCGTGAGATAGAGGATCTTTATCAGTATAGTACAAATATTTAATCAAATCTTCATTTTTCATTAAACTTCGCACTATCTTCTAAAGATTTTCTCCAATTTCTGAACAATTACGAACTGCCATTAGAATCGCCTCCTCGTAACCAATAGAAATCATCAGAACCATCATCCACGGGCGCCGGTGTTTCATCGCGAAGATATACGGGGTCTACGGTTACGTATTCAACCCCAAGGGTTGAATCGAAGTCATAACCAGTTACACGATAACCCTTTTCTAAGGGAGTGCCGCGACGAACTACAAAGTAATCTTCCTTATTGATGTGTTCATTAACACTAGTAATAAAGAAACTCGATTTTAAGTTTTCAACATATAGCGTTCCAACTCTAGAACGAGACTTAAGTTCGTCTCTCAACATATTATCTTCTTGACCATATAAGTATGCCCAAATATGATAGTTATTACCATCACGCGCCGTCCACGTAATTTCATGTGTCAGCCGCAACATTATATATTTATTATATCCACTAGCTACAATTTCTTCTTTGTAATAAACTAACCATTTCTAAAGTGGTTGCTCAGAGAAAACGTCGTTAGATTTTTGCTTTTCGGGCAATTCTAACATTGTGCCAGCTGGTATATCTAAATTTCGATTTGTTAATAAGTAGTGTAACACTTTTGTTTCATTTTGTGAATATGGAGTGAAAACTCCTGGATGCATTTCATTTGCATAATAAAACTCAACACGATACACTGATTTTTGTAATAAATATTGAAAATCTTCCTCACGGCGGCCCTGGGTTCTAGTTTGGTAATCTTCACCATAGCGATTTACCCTTTTGAGATAAATGTCCATATAGTCCATTATTTTCCCACCAATCCCATAGCATCAAAAATAGTTGATCTAAAGTATTCATACTTTAAAAATCTTAATGAAGATAATTTGTAATATAAAGTGTAATAGTTAATGGTTTTTTGTTCTTCTGGATAGCCTAAAAGTTCAATTAAAATAGAATCGAGAAATTTTTCCCATTCTCTGTCTTTTTCAAATTCACAAAGAAGTCCGAATAACTTACTTTTCAATTTATTATCATAGCCTTCTTTGATATGACCGTTAATTTCCACCGGCTAACCTCGAGAAATCAAAAGGCTTTCCTTTTCGAGAACGATAATAAGTACGCTCTAACAAAGAAGCTTTCTTCTTTTCTTCTTCTAATAGAGAACTTAACTTATCAATTAAATTTGCTTGTGAAAAATCTCTTTCTTCATAAAGAGGTTTTACATTCTCCCAAGTTAAAATTGTTCTATTTAACCATTCACACTTCATATAAGTTGCCAAGATTTGGACTTCAACATTTGTTAAATCTCCAATGAAATGATCACCTTCGATTGTTAAGTCAACACGAGGAAACTTAAACCAAGGAATTGCACCAAGCAACAATTGGTATAAATCCTCAGTAACCTCTTCCTTTGTCCAATTTGACCATTCGTCGTCAAGCATTTTTGCCAAAAAACTATTATAAATTGTTGATAGCGGAGTCATTTTTTCTTGCCTCCTCTGCTCTGAAAGAGCGATTAAGTTGAATAGCTTTAAGAATATCCTTGCCAGTTTTTGCCTGGAAATAATCAAGTTTATTCATATCCATATTGATTTCATTTGCAACTGCAAAAGACGCGAGTTCTCTAAGCTAATCCATTGAAAGTTTTTCGCAAGTATCTTTAAACTCTGAATATGGAGCTACTTTAAGAAGTCTTTCTTGCTGTTTTTCACTGAGAACAATAATATTTACTGGTTCAGTAGCATCTTCTGGTTCTAAACCTACTTCCTTTTTAATTTCCATATCTTCAATATAAAGTTTTCCGCACTCTACTAAGCTTCTGAAATCAGTAGCGTACATTAATTCCGAAAAAATATCCTTTTCAATAACAGCTTTCGCGCCCTTTCTTTCCCAAACTCTTCTGAAACGTAAGTTAGGATTATTTATAACGATTGTAGCATTAGTTGTACTAATAACTGTAACTTTATTGTTTTCCATTTGTTTTACTCCTTTTAACTCTTTATTTTAAGAAAAGGGGAGAGAAACTCTCCCCTTATTGATTAATAACCGTAGCCGAAACTACCGCCTTCATAAGTTTCTGCGATACCAGTGTTAACGTATGCAGCCCAATCAGAGCTAGTCATAACTGCTGCACCCATTTTCTTGTAAACATTAATTTCTACAGACTGATCGCGATTTACTGCGTCATAGATCTGAGTATTACCTTCAAGAACAACTTTTACAAGCTTTTGTCCACCAGTTGGGAAAATGAAAGCAACTCTGGGATCAAGATAAGTAGTAGTGTGTGTATCATCTGTGTAAGACTGAGGAAGTTCAATAACAGGTGTACCACGGAAAATCTTGATGCGGCCTGTCTTGTGAATTGCATCAATATCATCGGGATGATAAATAGCCTGAGCGTTAGCAGTTGCAGGAACAATAGCGTCAGGACCCATAGCCTCAATGAATTCAGGTGGAGCAAAGATTGCAGCACCACGGCCATAAGATTTTACTCTACCAATAAGCTTCTGCATAGATTCAGGATCATAGCTACCTTCAACTTTCATGCCACCAGCATTAACGTTTTCAAGAGTACCTACTGCATTGATAAGAGCTTTGTGAACTTCAACATAAACTGCGTTTTCAAGACCTTCTGTAACGATTTCCATAAGTTCAGCCATTGTGTCAGAACCATCAAGGAATCTTTCAAAGTCAAGTCTAGCAGCACCGCCGACTGCGTGAGCGCCTACTTCGAAGCTACCTACGTCAAGACGGAATGTTTCGTATACACCAGAAAGACCAACTTGTGTAAGGAACTGCTTTGCTCTTTCTCTACCAAGTTTGTTTCTGAGTTTGAATGTAGCTTTCTGTCCCTGTGGAACTGAAACTACTTCTGCGAAAGGAGAAACAGCAGCGATAACGTTCTGAGGAACTACTTCGTCAACTGCTTCAACGATCATTTCATAAACGTCGTATCTGTTTTTCATAAAGTTGTTAACTGAATTACAAAGAGCCTTAAGGCCATCAGCAACAGCAGCATCTACGTTGGATACGCTAAAATTAGCAGGAGCAGTACCCTTTGCTGCATGAAGAACAAGTTCTTTTAATTGAGCATTAGTCATATCTATCTACCTCCTAATTAAGCCTTAACAACCTGGAACTTAAGAGCAAACTGACCATCAGGCATAGTTGTTACTTTAATTACCTGAAGAGCAGGAGCGTTAGTTTCGGGAATAGCGTCAACTAATTTAATTGCGCCATTTTCGCAAACTGTTCCAAAAATTGCCTTTGTTTTGATTGCTTCGTTTGTGATTGCTTCTGCGTCATAAGTACCAAGGTCAATGCAGTTAGTTGTGAACTTGTCACCGATTGACATATAGCCAAGACGAGGGAAGAAATCATAACCGGGCCAAACTCTACCTGCTCTACCTGCGCCTACTTTCTGAGCGTTTTTTGGCTGAGCATGAAGCTTAAAGTCTTTAAGACCCTGTTTTCTTTCATCATAAAGATGTTCTGAGCTATAGTTAATAGCATAAACTGCGCCTTCTACAGCATAAGCGCTTGTAGGAAGGTGAATCATTCTGTTTACATTGTCTACTACAAGAATCATACCATTTTCACAGTAAGGTTTTGTATCACCAGTAACATCAGTATTAAACTGATCTGGGTCAAGAGCGCACTGTGCTTCGATACGACCATCACGAGGCCAAGCAACCTGATTTAATTCAAGCTGACCATAGCCGTCAATTACTAATCTTGCCATATTACATAACCTCCAATGTTAATTATTTCTTATATTTTGCGAGAACTTCTTCAATACCGCCAGTAACTACGTTATCCTTAGGAACATACTGTGGCTGACTCTGATTTGAGAAAATAGAAGGATTTGTTTCAATAAAATTAAAAGCTAAATCTTTCTTCAACTCATCTAAGCTAAATTCGCTTACTCTACCACGATAACTCTCAAGAACATCGTCAGAAAGTTTGTTGTCATAAGCAGCGATTACAGCAAGCTTTTCGTTGTTTTCAATATTTAGTTTATAAGTTTTAAGACCTTCATTTTCTTCTGTAAGAGTAGTTACTTCTGCCTGAGCATTAGCGTAATTTTCATTCGCAGTATCTCTCTCTGTTGTTAAAGTAGCAATAGTGTTATTACCCTCTTCAATTTTCTGTTCAAAACCAGAAATTTGACCGTTTAACTCAGAGATTGTATTATTTAAATCAGAAATTGTATTCTGTAAATTTTCTAAAGTTGAATAAATTTCTTCTGCCTTTTCAAAACTATCTCCATTCTGAGCTTTAACAGCATCAAGAGAAGTTTTTTCAGCTTCAGAAACATTTATCATAAAGCAGTTTTCCTGTTCACCTAAGGAATAATTTCCTTCTTCAACAAGATAGCTAATCTTTGTAAAGCAATCCTCTTTAAGGTTTTTAGCAATTACATAATTTTCTGCAATTTCACAAATACAGAAATCTAAAGTCCAACTTCCTTCTTCAGTAAAGTTAGGATTTAAAAGAGAATGTAAAGCTTCGAAAGCCTGAGGTTCGCCAAGATTAAAATTAATTCTCATTTTCGTTCCTCCTTTGCTCTATTTTTTAAAAGCCATATTATTTTTTTCAATTTTATCAATGGCCGCTTTTAACGAATCATATAAACTAAAGAACGCCGCTCCTTCGAAACAAGGCTCCACTTCGTCTCCCAAAATTTGAAGACCAAGAAAACATCCATCTTCAAATACAAAGTATTTCTAACCTTTTATAAATTGCCAATCACCAACAATCGACGGAACATAAAGTTCCATAGATTGAGCTTTGGTGAAAACCTCTTGAGCTTCTTCGTAAAGGGCGGTAAAAACATACACATCTGCGGTTGCATAAATTCTAGTTTGCCCATCAGAATCCTAGTGTTCCTCCCAAGTGACATTAGGATTTTCTGGAACAATACCATAAATGCGGCCGTCGCTATTTTTTTCACCGTGATCTTCGTAGTCAGACATATACCCATCATAAATGCCCTTTATGGGAGTATATGGCAAACTTTTTAAAAGCTTTTCGGCAAATTGGTCGGTAATGTAACTACCGTTTCGGTTAGGTCCTTTATAAAAAATGCGGCATCTGCCTTTAGAAATGGTTTCATTAATTGGCTCCAATTTTCCAAATAGAACAACAGGAAATTCAAAAGACTGTATGTCATTTTGCTTACCCATTATTTAGAGCCTCCTACTTTATCAAGAGATTTATCTTTCTGTGTTGTACTCTCTTTCTTTTCGTCTACAGATTTTGTTGGTTGTCCGGGTTTGCTATCCTAAATTGCTTCTTCAGGATTCTTACCTGACTGACCGGCCGCACTCTACGTATAAGCAGAGCCAAGCGGCATTAGTTTATCCTTTAGACCAAGAACATCGTTTTCTAAATCTTTAATATTCACAATATCTCTTTGTGATAAATCCATAGCCAATGCTGGTAGCAACCAGCTATAGCCCGAACCCGCTAATTTGAAACTATCGGAAATATACTCACTTTGATTCTACCAAGACACTGGTAATATTGTATATTTGAAACTAATGTTTCCATTTGCATAAAGAGAGTTTACAATATTTGTCACAAAAATACTAAACTTGCGTGCCAAAACCATAGCAAAAGCAAGGTCATTTTTGTTTGAAGCATCGGTAGTATTGCTACCTACAGCAGAAAACATTTGATTAGAAACACCCGCTTCTAAATAAATAGAATTTATCATATTCTCAAGAGTGTTTGAATTTGTGTCCGCCGAAGTCTTCGAAACTATCGCATCTACATCAGCGTAAGTGGTTAAAACTCGGAGATTCTTTTCTCCTTTCATCATACCAACTGTACCAGAGTGTATTTCTTCAGCTTCATCTGGTTCAAACAACAATTCATTAGTAGAAGTATTATGAGGTATTTTCTAAACAATAATCTTTTTAATTTCTTCTTCCCGTCTTTCATTTTCCATCTAAACTGCCTCTTTGTATTCCACAGTAGTTGGAATTACACTTAAAAAAGGAGGCAATCCGTTAAAGGTTGGAAAGCAAATTCCGGTGCCAGTAGGAACAATAACCCAAGGACTTGTTCTTTTACCTTTGCTATATTTTCGATAAGCAGAAGAAATAATTTTTGGATAAGTGTTTAATGCTGCTTCTCTATCCTACTCTTGGGTAATGGTATTAAAATAAGTTACATTAAACTCAATAATATCATTGCCCTAAAAGTCTTTAAAATTAGAAGCACAATATGAAACCGGAAGGTCTAATACCGAAAAAGTATTTTTATCTAATTTCGTTACAATACCGTAATAGCAACCATCTGTATATGCCTTCTGCGCGCAGCTAACAAAGAAATCTTGGAGATTCATACGTTCGATAAAATCCAAAGCACTATAATATCTTTTTGAAATATGTTCTGTGGAGAGATCTTTCCCGTATGCCGGATTAGGAATGAGCATACCGGAGTATTTCAATAAAGTAGCATAATGAAGTATTAATCTTTGATAGACTCCATCTTTATTAAAATATTCACGTGAAAGCATTTGACGCTCGGTGATAGAACCAGATTCGATAATTTTTTCAATTTCGTCTTTTTTAAAACCTTTGGTTACTTTAGTTACTCGATTGCGATTCCAACCTGTGTTATAGGCACCATCATTTGTGGCAACCATGCCATCATTGGCTTTTTTAAACTAAGTTAGTCTGTTTTCGAGTGTAGCATTAATGTTATTTCCCATTAATTATCCTCCCGAGTAAAATGACAATCTTCGTGTACCAGAACCACCAGTTCCAAAATGACGTCTTGTCTTTTTATAGGCTTCTTCTTCTAACTCCTTAATTCTCCATAATCCATAAGCAAAAGCGGAATACTTATCCTTCGGATAACGGCTATTAATTTGTTCGAGAACTATATCAAGACCAACGCCAGTTCTTTTTAAACGTAGATTGGCCATTTCATCAAATAATCGAGTGGTCATTTCATGAGGCATTAAACGCTAAATACGTTTTTCAATACTCATTTTTTGACCTACTTGTGTGGACAATAGAGTGTTCTTTGCTTCTTGTTCTTTAATCAAGAAGTGAACCAAACCGCCAGTTAATCTAGAATAAGCGTTACCGTGAATCTTTGAGTTCAGCGGTCCGTTTGCTTTTAAACCATAAAGAATGCAAATAGAATCTTTTGGCTAAACTTTTCTATATTCCTGGTCATTAATAAAGCCATAAGCAGGATAGAAGGTACCATCAGTATCAACCTGGCTACGAATTAATTCGTCACCTAAACCAACACCTAAACCATTGGTATCCACAACCACTTCTTTTGGCTAAAACTTAGCAATAATTTTTTTCAAGTCTATTGCCTATCGATGGAAAGTTTTGTTTTTAGAGTCTCTACCTAAAACAAACAAATTTACCAAAGTTGCCTAAAATTTATTGCCAACTATATTAACACGAAAAACACAACATACTGTTTGGTCAGAAATTCTTCCTACGTCCACTGATAATAAGTAGAATTGTTTTGAACCAGCTCTATTAAAAGCGTGCGTTTCGGGGTTTTTAATTTTTCTATATTTTTGTAATTTATCATAATTAAACCAAGATTCATCTGAGCTACCGCTCCAGATGGATAGGTATTCTCTTGCAAATGAATCTTCATTATAAGATGGAGACATTTTAAGCTTGTCTATAAAATCCTTTTCCAATAAGTGGTGAATCATAGGTACACGATAGTCGCAACCAAAGCAGAAAGAATCATTAGGATGAATAATTGAATTTTCAAAAATATCAAGAAGTTTTCGATAAGCAAAACTTGTTTTAACTCCCGCAGAAGTCATACAAATAACTTGCTGATTAGGCTCTTTGGGGTTAACCGTATTATCTGGAAGACGTCTAGAAACGTTCATCAAAGGCAACACAATTTCGTTTAGGGGTTGCTCTTCATGGTCACGAATCTCGTCTATAAGGCCACCATGGCGACGACCACCACGGGTACTATCAAGGGCACCCACAACGTCAAACTGACTTCCGTTGCGAAGTTTCAAAGTCACATAATCTTTACCGAAGTTACCCGGCATGTCTGTCACATCACCGCCAATAACTTCTCTTTTTAGCATTGGCCAAATACGATAAATTTCAGCAATTTTTTCTTTTGCAATTTGCGCGGACTGGTTTTTATTAGGAGCGCAAATAAAGCGCTTTGTATTAGGCATAAAAACGCACTATAAAAATAAAGCAAGAATTGTTAAAAAAGATTTTGAGAAAGCACGGGGCGCAGTTACAAAAATTTCTTTATAACGCATCAGTGCCCGCAGTGTAATTCTTTGATAAAAGAAAAGACTAAAATTTTCATCCTCTGGCTTAATTTCATCAAGGAACAAATCAGGATAAGCCGTGTAATACTCAAACTTTTCCATTAGTTCTCTTTCAATTTTTTGTAAATAATCAACTGTTAAGACAACTCCTTTTTCCAAAGGAGTTCCGTCTCTTTCAAGTGTCTTAACATTAGCCATTAGGCTGTCTCTGGTTTCAAGCATACCGGCGAGTTTAGTATTCATCCCAGTCCTCCTCGTCCAGATCAAGAACAAAGTCTTCTTCTTCCTATTCTTTTAGTAATTTCTAATATCCTTCATTTTCGTATTCATCTAAATTATATTCCTATTTCAATCCATAATAATCTTCCATTTCATTTGCCTATTGCAAAGCCTCAATGCGTCGGTTAATTTCTTCAGAAATAGAGCTTTCATTAGTATAAAGTCTTTGGTTATAGCTCTAAACATTTTTAATAGTTTCATCAACTACATCACGAGTTACTCCATCGAAGTATTTATTCTTAAAACCTCGTTTCTCTAACCATCGTACTAATTCACCAACAGAGTCAAAGTCACTTGCATTTTTAGTATTCTTTGGAGTAAATTCCGCAACTTTAACCAATTTATCATAAGAAGCCAAAAGCTTATCAAAATCCACTCCTTCGCGAATGCGGCAGTCAATTTCATAAGACATCTTACAAATTTTTAATGCTTGGTCACTCTAAAGCGAACCATTAACGCTTTGGGTAGCTAAGAGACCATTATGTAAGTCCTCAAGATAATTAAGCGCCTCATCATCATAATTGCTTCCCCATTTTCTTTTCAGTCGCCGCAAATGCTCTTCGGCAACTTCGGGTAATTGCTCTTCTATCTAATGGGTACGCTTCAATTCCATAAAAACTTTATGGTACTCCCCCCATCCCAAATTCTCAAATTCTTGACTCTAAAAAATTTCCGCATAAGCCGGGAATACTTTATTCCCATGTTCTTCGTGTAATCGTTCAAACTCTCTGGGAATGAAGGGCAAGTCCGCAAACTAACAAATCTTATCTACAATCTCCCAACTAAACTCATACTTCTCCAAAAGAGATTCAATGCAATCGTTACATATAGGTAAATAGCCGTCGGGGTAAAACAATGACTTCGTCTTTGAAAACCCCTCTGGCCCAAAAGAAGCGCCGCAACGACTGCAGGCCCGCAAGAAAAAATTATTCCTCGGTTTCGCTATCTGAGGACGCACTGACATTATTGCCACCTCCGTGGTTAGCACTCTTCAAAAGAGTCAAAACTTGTTTTCTCTAAGACTTTCCTAATTCTGAAAACTTATTCACAATTTCAAAAAGAATTTCTTCGGAAGGTTTTGGCTCTTTATCCTCATCAAAAATCTATACGCATAAAACTTTAGCCAGCCCCAGAAATTCCTCTGGAGCTAGCTTAGAGAGTTCAGCGATAAAACGTTTAATTTGTTTTGCAGAAGCTTTAACTTTTTTCATTACTTCTTCTCTCCTTTTTTTAATTTTCTTTCTAATTTATCACACTCTTTACAGCGGCTTACAAAGCCGTCTTTAGAACGAGTCTTTTTCACAAAGTTACGTGAATCAAGTAGAAGCAGTCGGCCGCAAGTATTGCATTTCTTAAACTCTTCTGGTACACTTAAACTCTAAATAAGTCTTTCGTGGTACTAGGCGGCTTCGCAAATTTTAACCACAATTTTTTGTTTAAAAATAGTTGAAATATAATTTGCTGAATAAGTTTTCCCATACTTCTTATTTATAGTCGCCGCAATGTCTTGATTTTTAATTTTGTGTATTTTAAAGTTAAAAATTTCTTCTTGTACTTCATCAAAATCAGCCATTTGTACATAAAAGTTAAGTGTATCCAACAAAACCTATGTATAACAATCAAAACGTTCGCTCATTGCGGCGTCTTCAACATCTTCTAGAAACAACAGCAACTAATAAACGTGTTCTTCGTTTCGGAAATCAAAGTACAACAAATTTTTATCTCCAACAATGGAACGTTCTTCGTCTTTGCAATGCCAATAGTAATGCACAATCTACTCCAATTCCGCATCGGTAAATCTGTCTGGAGTCAGCTTATTTTCTTCCTAAAAAATCAGTTGCCGCACTGGGATGTTGGTTTTGGCGCCCATTGGGAAAATCTAAATTTCTGCGTCGAAGTCAACTGTTATTTCCATGGCGGGTGGCTACTGAGTAGTATCACATTGATGGAGCTGAGTATACGAATCTTTCAAAAAGTACTATTCTCTTCTCAAATCCACTAACTAGTGCCGCAACTTCAAATAATTATATTGTTTAAGAGTTTTGGCTTCTTCTTGCAGGTCGGCGACTTGATCCGTGGAAAAACGTTTTAGTAAATCTTCGCGAGGTGGTTTTTCTCGTTTGCCGTGTTCAAGATCGTAGTAATTTAACAATAATTCCAACTCGTCAATTGCGTCGAAGAGCTTTTCAAAATCTTTCTTAATGTCGGGCGGGGCGTTTTTGAGTGCCTGCTCTCTGGAGAAGACTTCGCGCACAATTTTTGTGGGAACTTTGCTGCCGAGGAGCTGGTTTTCGTTAAAGGTGGGTGACTCAAGGAGAGCCTCTAGCGATTCTTCTTTTTGTACCGCCCAGGTCTTGTTTTTTGTCTCAATCTAAACTTCTTTGCGCTGGACTGCATTTTTGCCGTTTTCGTCCTTACCCCATAAGAGGTAATTTGCACACATTTCGAGTTCATCTTGGGTGAGGGGTTTTCTTTTAAATTCTGGTCTTTCTATATATGAACGTAAAAATTCATTGCGGCCTTTGCGGTCTTCAATGGAGAAGTCCAGATCTAGCCGATTGGGTGAATTTGCCATTTACTTTGAATCTCCTATATTTTTTTATTTTCTGATTTTATTATAGCATAAATTTGGGGAAAGGGCAAATTTTGGAGATGGTTACTGTTAAATCGAAAATTTATTTCGTGGTCCTAAAAATTATTTCGTGGAGCTAAAATGCCAGGGGAGGGAGTTTCCGAACAAATGTTTGGGCATTTTTACCAAATCAACCCCCGGGGTATTGTGCAATATGCACAACAAAAAGAAAAGCAACACAAAGCCTCAAAGTGTTGTTTATTATACACATTCGGTTGCTTTTGTATAAGATTAAAAAAATTGAAAAAAGTTATTGACAATGGTTTTCAGATGTGATAATATATACTTGCGACGGGGGAAATGAACAAACCGCCCGAGCAAAAATTTTAGGAGGTAACAAATATGTTCAAATTCAAACTTGCAGAAATTGAGAGAAGGGAAGGCTATAATAACGGACAATATGCACAAGCCGTTGCAGACTTCACACTGATGAAAAAAGACCGTGCTTCTGATAGTGTTAAATTTGATGAAGGCTCCGACATTCCCGAGCTGAGAATTTCCGTAAAGGCAGAACGCTTTACACTTGCACTCAATGTCAATGGTGATACAGTCGCTGAGCAGATAGCAGATTATCTCAACAGAGTACACTCAACAGGCTGGGTATATGTTAGCAAGAACGGCTACGGCTACGGAATGAATAAAGCCGAGTTTACCGAGTTTTTGAAAATAGGCTGTCGTTCTTCTTTAACTGAAACAAGTGGCAGACATAATCAGCCTATACAAAAGGTCGTTAGAGGCTCGGAAGAGTCTGCAACGGGTAAAATCAGTAAGTTTTTTGCAAGTTATAACCCTACAGAAATAACCATAGCAGAAGCAATAACAATTTTCAAATCGTTCTAAAAATCAAAAGCCCCTTGTTCAAAGGGCAAGGGGCTATATAATAAATAAAGGAAGGTATTTATGATGACTTATTCAATGATATACAACATTTTCGATTTAATGCAGGAAACACAGAAGGCTCTTGATGATATTAATGAATTAAGAATAAGCCTGAAGAAGCAAGGCAAATATGCTGAAACAGAAGGCTTGTTAGAAGCAGAAACAAAAATGACCTCTGCGATACTTGGTTATCACGATTTAATAGTAAGATATGTAAATTC
>JAEIGA010001316.1_pt1 | contig 38682 bp, 92 predicted proteins | sample 9270691 | NCBI WGS metagenome assembly JAEIGA01 (sample SAMN17057246, study PRJNA624740) | gut metagenome | biome: biome; isolation source: fecal sample | host: Bos grunniens | place: China: Xizang | collected 2019
AATGTTACTAGTATCCATAGAACTTAATACCTCGTCGAGAACTTCGTAAGCCTTGGTGTAAATGTAAAACGGAATATTGGGCGCCATTGTGGCTGTTGCAATCCACTCTCTAAGTTCTTGAACCGTTTCGAGTTCACCAGCAGCATGAATTCTAATCGCACTAGGCTTTTTTCTGGCCCTTACAATCTGCAATCTAATGTCATTGAATGCCTTTTCGATATTCTCTCTCATGACATTTGTGTTTCTCACATGCCCCTTAACTACGGAACTGTGATCCCATCCGTAAATATTATAACTTTTAAATACATAGCACGGAGACTTTCTAGGGTCATCCATATTGTAGCATCCCTGGCAGTGCTCACCACATGTTCCCTTGCAACCGGCAATCTCTCCATTGCCCGCAAGTTTGTTCCAACTCCACATTGTGTCTCCAATTTTGATGTTTCCATTTTTAACAAATCGAGCAACATATTCCATTGTTCATTTCTCCTTTATTATAATATATTTTTTAATCATTTTGTAGGGTCAGAAATCCATACGGAAACTTCTGTAAAGCTCTCAGAATATGCGTTTCGGTAAATCCAATCACCATATTGCTCAAGCGCCTCTTCGATTGGCAGTCGTGCTATACGCTCACCGGAGTGGCTTACGAATAGCCTAAGTGTCTTGGTTCTCGTTTCGCCTTCAAATGCTTCTCTTAATGTTTTACCTAGCATGTTATACCTCATCCTCCTCAATATCTTTCAGAAAATCTTCAGGCTCAAACTCGGTTCTGTGCAAAAACTCTACATCTTCCTCTGTAAACTCGCACTTCATACTGACATAATCTTGAATTGCATAGACAAGACCCTCATCATACCAGTGCCAGTCCAACTTGCCGTATGTATCAAGATAAAACTGTTTGTGCTCATTTACATAAGCCTCAAGTGTTGTAAGTTTCATTGTTCATCCTCCTCCAATTCACTGATATATTCAGTCAAATCATAAACTTCACGCTCTGCATTGAACAGAATATCAATCGTTCTTGTTGCATACGGCTCATTGTCTTCAAGTTCTTTTCGACGGAAGTATAACAGTTCTGCCACGAAATCAATCACATCGTCAAGTTCGTACTTAGAGATACAATGTTGCTTCATAAGTTCCTTAAGTTTGCCGTGTGTCATTTTAAATTTCTCTTTTTCTTCAATAACATCATACTCATCAAATCCCGGGTCCATCGTGGGATCGCCACTAAGTATTGCGGCCTTATTGTTGTCGATAAACTTCAGTTCCATATTGTTGTCCTCCTTAATCACATAATCAACAATTGCATCTTCTCGAACTTTGCACACGATTTCATCGTCATAGTCCACACGGTTCACATGACATTTTGCCAGTGTATATGCTTCTTCTGGCGTTGTTTGTCTAATCCAATCCATAATGATGTCTTCGTTCTTGCCGTCAACAACCAATTCAACCGTATGTGTCAATCTAACTTTGCACTTCATATTACTCTTCCTCCTTTGCATCAAACAAGTAACTCCATCCGAGTTCCTCAATTTCATCGTCGGTTAATCCAATTTCGTCACAGATATCAAGCATTTCAGAGCATCCATCTCTGTCATCCTCAATCCAGCTGAGGCACTGCTTAAGTAACATGATTGCTCTCTTGTAATCAATACCGTCACCACCGAGCCAAACTTCCTGCTGAATGTAGATAAGCAAGTAGTATGTATCCACTTTGGCAAGTTCTCTTGCACAATCAAGGATGGCAATTTCCCACTCTCTAGACAGAATCAAATTTCTACCTTCTGCCTCTGCATTATCATGGTTCTCGTTAATATCCTCCTTGAGATGCTCGTAAGTCCAATCGTCCTTCAAACTATCTGTGCCATATTCCATAACACATTGGATTGCTGTACGGAACAGCAAGTCACCAGCACAACTGTACTTGTTTCGAATCTTGGTCAATTCCTTCTTCGCTTCTGCATAATTATTCATCATATTCATTTTCTCCTTTTTGATGTTAATTGAATTGCCACGGTATTGTAACCGCCGTGGCTCGGTGTGTTATTATTTATACAACCATTCCTTAGCCATTGCATAATCGCAACGCTTGAAATAAATATAAGACATAGCTGTTTTTATAGTGTTATCAGCAACGATGTCTTGGCAACCAGGAGCACAAGATTTCGGAAGATCTGCTATAGCTCTATCTCCTTCGTACTCAAACACAATATGGTACTTGGTATTCGTTTCTTTGACCGAGATTATAGTCAGCCCATCAATCAGTCTCTTTTTCAATATATCTAACATCTTATTTCCTTTCTGCACCATCAAATATCGTCTCTCATGTTGTACTCGTTCAGATTGACCGTATTCATCAAGAATGCAATCTTCTCTTTCTCTGTCATGTGATCCCACGCATAGTTTAAAACCGTTTCCATAACCTCCGTCAGAGAGTCCTTGCCACATCCACGAAGGTTTCTGACGGAAAGTTCCATACTGTAATTGGCAAGATCCGTGATGGTGTGAATGCCGTTACGCATCAACACGTTCGTGGCACGACGAGACATTCCGAGTGTGGTCACCGGCACATCAAACTTTGCATCGGTGTAACGAATCTGCACGGTTCTCTTGGTGAAAACTCTCTTGAGTGCTTCGGAAATGGTCTTGCCGTTTGCGAGTTCGTTGACGATTGCGTCCATTGCATAAATGTTTACCTGAGTCATAATTGTGTTTCTCCTTTTATGATTAAAAAATTTGGTACTATGATTATAAATCATCTTGTCGTGTAATTGATGAACTCATTGCGAACTTTTCTTAAACTTTTATTCTTCGTCCTCAAAATCTTCCTCGAAGTCTGGGGTTACAGCATCTCCGTCATCGTTAAATGCTTGCTCACAGAAGTCGCACCACCAATATTCATCACCCTCGGTATCTTCTCTTGCCCAGCACTCCTCACCACACTTGGGGCATTCAAAGTAACCAGGATCATCTTCAAGCAACTCAACGCTTTCATACTCAATGATTCCGTCTGCAGCCACAGACTCACCATCGTTCTCTACTCCAACGAGACGGTCATAAGATCCATTACCACAATACTCTGTTAAAGTATCGAGTTGCTGATAAGCCTTGTCATATGCTTCCGACTCACTGTTGGCCCATACTTCCTTGTACACACTCACCGCTACTGTTCCAGTCACTCTAAACTTTTTCATAATTATTTCCTCCTTTTTATTCCCAAATGCATTTTCCAAATCTCATTGCCCAACGATTGATGCCGTAATACTCCTCAAGCTCTTCTTGTGTCATTGGGGTTCTGCGCTCACAGCCAACCCCATGTGCCCACCCGTTGACAATTGCAAACACGGCTTCTTCTTCTGTTCTGCCAACTGCCCTCCAAGTGTAATGCTCCGTTTCCATTTCCGCTACCCAAACACCGTTAATCATTATACTCCCTCACTTTCATATATTGTGATGCAGTTAAACTGCGCGTCACCAATTTGTTCAACCTCAAACTCAACCTTTTCGTCCTCGAACCACATGGCTCTTATGTCCACATTCACGAAGGCTTCAAGAGTGGGGATGGCTAACCAATCCCCATTAAAACCAACAATCGCAATGTTAAAATCCTGTCCTTTAAATGCACCATCATGCTCAAGAATATACAGCAGCTCGTTGATGGTGTGCTTGTCTCTCTTGCTCATGAACATGTGAGCGCTAAATGCTTTCTTAAGTGCCTCTCTGAATTCCACGTTCGTCATAATTAATTCTCCTCCTCTTTATGAATTTCAATAGTATGTGTAGGCTCGTCCTCACTCTTATTGGCATACACAATTAATCTTGTGCCACCTTCTGTAGGATGTTCCATAACATCGAACATACACACGATCTCTCCGTTGAGTAGAATCTCAACACCTTTAGCACATCCGTCGTCGTAAGACCGTGCTCTAACTTCTCCTGCTTTCGTCATCATAATCATATTAGAACTCCTCCTTGAACAGTTTCTTTTTGTAATTGGTAATCAGCGCTCCAATGTAATCATCATCTGCCTCACCATAGAACCATCCAACCAATTCACCACTAGGCTTGAAGGTATGATCCATGATGAATGTGATGTCAGAGCAACGATGCTCATTGTCATATCCAACCAACAGTTCCTTATCGGTGCATACCAAATCCTCGATTGCCTTCTGAATATGAGGACGGTCAATATGGCGCAGAGTAAACATATCAAGCTTGCCAAAGTTGCATTTGAAGATATCGTTGTAATACTTGAGGTCTTTGTAAATTACATCGTCGTAAACTCCCATGATGTTGGTGATATCGTCGTATCCCTTTACGAACTCTCTGAGGAATATAATCAGGTCTTCATGCTTGTAACCCCACTCCTCCCAATCGTGCTGAATTGCTACATTAAGGATGTCCTTGAGGGTTGCGGGTCTGTACTCACTGCCCACTGTGTTACCAGTTGTAGGTTCACCGCTACCATACTCTTCCTCATACATCTCTCTCAATGCAAAATCAAGTTCGTTGATGACATCTGCAAAGTAGGGCAATTCAATTTCTTTATCACCAACCACAATTTTGATCTGATGTGCATCGTACCAATCTTCCTCGTCAGAAGTGCCACTTTCAAACTCGTCAAACGGAGGGCACACAAGTGCCTCGTCACTAAAAGCTTTCCAATCTTTTAGGGTGTACTTTTTCATATTATCTACCTCCTCGTTATTGTAATATTGGGGAAATTTCTTTTTCGGCAATCCAATGAAGTCGTCAACCACTCCACAGCACGGACATGCTTTATCCTGCAAAAACTCCTCGTAAAACACGGACACACAAGTATTACATCTTACTTTCATATTACTTTCCCTCCTTGATATATTCTTCAATTACATATTCCATCGTGCACCAGTAACTATCCCAATAAGAATCATTACGACCAAGTGCCCTATCGAATCTCTGTGCAAGTTCGTTGTAGTCACTCTCGTCAAACTTTTCTTCGAGCTCCATGCTCTCTGCGCAACCCCTTACATCTGCTGCAAAATACTCAAGGTGTTTCTCCTCGTAAGCCATGCGCAGTTCCTCTGCTGTCAGTTCAATTTCCTTACCATCTCTGTAAATTTTCATTATTCAATTCCTCCTCTCTTAATTACCACATAATCAGTACCAATCAGTTTGGTCGGTATTCTGTAATACCCATCTGTCCAATATGTCTTGGACTTAATGCCGTTGCCTTCGACTGCAGCCTTTACAAGTTTAATTTTTTCTCCTGCCTTTCTGCCACTATTCAAGTCATATCGTGTTGTCCACTCAATAACCGATCCCCAAGGAAGTTTGTTAAGCGAGTTGGGATCTTTCTTTTTGGCAATATTTTCGTAGCATGCTTTTCTCCAATCGTTTGCCCATTGACTATCAGTAGGAGAGAGCAAATCAAGAATTCCCTTGGGGCAATCGTTGTAGCACGGACCACAAGTTTCATCCATCGCTTTGTAACTGAAGTTGAACCAGTCTTTCATATCCACGGATGTCAACATAATTACGCCCCATACCTCTTGCTCGTTTTCTGGAATTGGTTCATACACATACTCGTCAGATCCATTCTTCTTGGTGCCTCTAAGTAATGTTTTTACGGCAGCATAATAAACTTTGCCAACCATGGACGACTTGAGCACTTCAAAATGCCCTCTGTTCAGTCCCTCCATGAAGTAGGCATCACACTCCGCCTTTCTGTCAACACTACCGTTCTTGTAGTGTTCTGCGTGATAACTTGTCCATCCCATAATTTATACCTCCTTAAATTTGCTTAATTCCCGGGATTACTGCTTCGCCATCAAGCATGAGGCCGAGCAGATTTTGTGGTGTCCACCACTCTCTGCCACCGTATCGACCCTCAAAAGTGGCACCGAACTCGGCATAAACTTCATCGTCGTTATTCCAATCGGCTGATACGACTTGAAATGGCAGTATTTGTTTGCAAACCTGACCATTCTTCCAATGGATTTCATGATCCATTCGAGTGGTATCAATATTGTACTTGTCTTGAAACCACCCTCGTTCTTGGGACCAGCCCTCGTGTGTTAGTTGCATAATTTATACCTCCTCATATTTTGGATTCGTAATTGACCACTCGTTAATAACATCAATGCAATCTACTGCTTCGTCTGTTGCCTCACACTCTTCCAAGCGGATAACAAACTCGTAAATGTCATCGTGATGCTCAAAGAACGACTGTGGATTTTTGCATTGCAGTTGTACAAACAATTCGTAAGCCTCCTCATGGGTGTCAAAGTATCCGAACCCGATGCCGTAATCTGTAATGTTTGCATTTGCATCATAGCCAAGTCCACATACATAGTATTGTATTTTCATTCATCATCCTCCTCTTCATCTTCTTCTCCGTCAATTAGTTCAATTTCAATGTCTCTCGGCATGCCATCGGCGCACAGTGTAGCATTGTCATCACGGACAAACACAGAGTTTCCATTCCACTCTGTGTCAATGTCCAAATCCATTGCCATCTCCTCGGCTTCCTCTCTGCTGTTTGCCTCAACCTCCATCTCGAAGCTGATTGTGTAAAGACCTCTTACTTTATAGGTGTTCATAATGCTTCCTCCTTTAAAATTGTTTTTAATCTTCGTCTGCCGTGATGGTATCTTCCCATCTGTTTTGGATCTTGACTAGCATTTCGTACAGTTCTGCTTCCCAATCCATCTCGTCATAGTCTTCGTAGTCCTCAGGATGTTCGTAATGTGTCAAAAGTGCCACAAGTTCTTCGTAAATGTCTCTTTTGGTTTGATACATGTTTATTTCCTCCTTAAAATTGTTACCACCTTCTATCAAAGTCGTGTGTCCAACTCGCACCACTGTATGCATCGATGAGATAATCTCGTAAATCTGCTAACGACCAATTCACTCTTGCATAAATTGCTTTACCGTCAGTAGCAAAATTGTAGATTTCTTCATCCCACCAAAAACCCCAAAAATCTTGATCTCTATCATAATGCTCGAAATAATCATGCCATTTCGTTGGATTTTCGGCAGGATAATTGTAGCCAGTGAGAGGCAATCCGTTATCGTAATGAAGTGTCTCCATTATTTCTGAAATTCTCCCATAAGCATGCTCCGAACCAGGCTTAGTGCCCTTGAGTATTAACTGATCGGCACAAATACACCAATCCTTCAATACACCATCGTCATCCAACTCTCCAAGGAGTGTTGTTGCATCTCCAACTGTCTCTCCCTTAAATATTTTAGTCAGAATGGCACAAGCCTTATTCAAGTCATTAGACAGTGCTTCTACAAGTTCATCTGCGTATCTTTCAAGTCTTTCTTCAACAGTTTTCATTTGTAAATTCCTCCTTAAACTAGTTCGTACAAAGTATCAAAGCCACACTCTTTGCACCAATCACACTTGGACTCAACTGCATCGTCCTCGTCCACATAATGCTCAAGTGTGGATAAATTACCCTCGTGGCTCCAAATGCCCAACAGACAATGTTCGCACACCCACATGGTCTCTCTCGGCTCGTAATCCTCTCCGTAGGGAATGGATTCCCACTCTTCTTCGAGTATGATATCGTAGTTATCAAACAACTTGTCCATCATGTATGCCTCAAGGCATGTGTCTTCGTCAGAATTGTGCCACTCATCATAATACTCATCAAGTGATTTTAGAATTGCTTCCTTGAGGTGCTCATACTTGTCAGAAAGCTTGATGGTTAGTGTTCTTTCAAAGCATACAACATTGTATTCGATAATCATTTTGTCGCCTCCTTATCTACAAATCCTATTGTAATTATTTATTGTTTCGTTGCACCAATCGTAGAACTGTTTACAATCATCGTATGACTTAATCAAGTCCCGATTTGCTTCACAACTACTCCACGCAATTTCATTTGCATATTCTGCAATTTCCTGTTTGGTCACAGAATCATTATCAAAATATTCACAGATGTCATAAATATCAAACCAAACCACAAACTTGAATTTTCTAAAACGCTTATGCTCGGCATTATAGATACGACCATACTGTACGTAGTAATAGTTATGGCACATACTATTATCTATTTCTCCGAGTTTTTTGTGAGTAGTAAGTTCAATTGTAAACTCTTTCATTCTTCTTCCTCCTCATATTCCTCATCCTCATCCTCATCTGTGATATACTCAATGCGGATTGCCACAATGTAACCATCTCTATTTCGTGCCACCCAGCATGCGTAGCCACCATCACCATATCCAGAAGAAGATACGAAACCAAGTTCGTCAATAGTTCCTGCCGATTCTTCTGAGAGTGTAATATCACATACTCTATCGTACCAATCATCATCCACTTCTCTGCTGTCATTGGTATCGGCATGATATCTTGCGTAATATTCATAGTCGAATATTCCTGCCTGTCCACTATCTACTCCAACCTCGAAGTCTGTTGCCTCAAACCCATATGCTCCACAATGTGTATGAGTTACCTCAATGGCAGCCACTCTAACTCCCCAAGCACCTTCATCGCTGTACTCAACCTCACAGTCATATGTGCCGGGCAGTACATTCTCAAGAACACCTTGACACCAAGTGTTGAGTCCGTAGCAAGGATCAGATACCATTACTTTGCTTCCAAGTTGAATTTTCATATTATATTTCCTCCTTATTGTGTGGGGTGAGCCTTTGCCCACCCCTATTATAATCATTCTGCTGGGTAATTACAATTACTTGAATTCACCTTTATCAAGGTAATCCATAAGCACCTTGCCTGTTCTGCAAGCATGCTCGTTGCGTCCATCATATCGGTCTTCCTCATACATCTCTCTGCATTTAAGCAACCATTCGATGCAGAGTGTGGTGAAGTCAGACTGCAAGGTTCTGTGCTCACGACTCATTTGCTCCACGAATTTCTTGTAGTCAAAGATGCAGTTGATTTCATTGGTGATGTGGGTTGCAAGCTGCTTCTCTTTGGATTCCTGTGGGTATTTAGTTGCCTCAAAGTAACTCACATTTCCGAAACAGTCAACAGATTTCAACCTCACTTTTGTGTCAGTTTCTCTGTCAAGTGTAAACTTCCTGAACAGGTTGAGGCTATTGAGTTTGGTCATCAACTCATATCCTGTCCTACTGTCTGCAACTGCATCCTCAATGTGTGCGATAGAGCACTCATTTTGATACCACAGATTGCTGAGCGCCTCACGGATGCCATCTGAAGTTTTTAATACTGGATTTTTCATGTTACATTACCTCCTCTTCTCTATTGAGATCTCTTACTTTATCATTTACGACTTCGAGTGCCACTTTGAAACTCAAGCCGTAGTGACCATAGAACAGACTTGCCTCTTTGCTTCTCTCACTTACATTTGCTTCCCATACACAGTAGGCATTGCCGTAGATGGGATGTGGCTTGGTATACTGTGCAATTACCACATAGAGGTAGTGGTCTTCGGGATGGTTGGTGAGTCTGCATACCATAATGGGAGTGCAATCCAATTCCTCAACTGCCTTGCGGATCTTGTCGTTGACCTCAGCGCTGATTGTGGTGAAATCTTCGTTGTACTTTTTCATGATTATATTACCCCCTGAATATATAATGCGACATGCTCTGTTCTCCAATGACCACTAACTCCTGCCTCGTATTGAACATCGGTATCTTCGTACACTTCGTATCCGTATTCCTCCGTGTATCCCTTTTGCTCTGGCAAGTTGTCGTTGAAAATCTGCTGTGCTTCCTCAAGTGTATGTGTTACACCCAAGATTACAACTCCCTCGTCATCTTCTACTGCCCAATCAAGCACTACTACATAATGTTCCATATCAATTTTCCTCCTCAAAAATTTTGTTTACCAATTCGATTGCATTTGTGTCGCACTCATCATCCTCGTCAAGAATTCGTGCATTTTGTAGATACACACCTCTGTGCATCAGCAAGCCAAGTTCTTGCTCAAGAAAGTCAAGTGTTCCACACCCTCTGTTGATTGCCTTGTCGTCATCAACCTCAATGATGGCTACAACTTTTCTCATTGTTCGTTTCCCTTCTCCCCGTATAAGTCCGATAGGACAGACAGTTAATCATTTTGTGGTGTTAGTCAACTGCAACCCATGCTCTCAGGTCATCACACATATCATAGAACTCCGACAAGTAATAGTCAACATTGTCTTCATCATCGGGATCTGCCTCATAGAACATGAGGATTTCGATTGTTTCCTCGATGTCGAATTTGTAATCGTCCATGTCCTCGTCGGACAGTTTGTTGAGCAATTCACGGTAGCAGCAGATAAGACACTTGACTACCATGGTGGTGTCTTCTGCCTTGATTGCCTCACGGAGTTGTTTGCCCCAGCGCAGTGTGTAATTCCATTTTGCCATGTTAGTTTTCCTCCTTTTGTGCATTAAAATCATCGACAATCTGCCAAAGCCAAGTGGCAAATTTGTCGTAGTTTTTGATGGGCTCATCGTAGGATTTGTGTTGCTTAGTGTTGTAGTCGTATTCACATCTGTGTTGAGTGAGTTTATCAACGACTTCGTACCCCATGCTGTCAATAAGGATGAAGCGTTTGTTTGCCACATCTATATAGAAACTGAAGCTATTTCGTGTGTTGGACAAATCGAAGTAGTCACTGCATGGACCAGTCTCGAACTTATAACTGCCAAACAGTTTGTTGTGGGTAAGTCTATGACCCATTTCCAATTTGCCATCTCCCCAATAAGGCACAATACCATATTTCTCAGCATTATCAATCATGAATTGCTTGAGTGGCCTCATATCGGGGATGCCCTGAGGGTATTTACAGAAGAAGCAGTCTAGAACTTCACGGAACAACTTGGGTGTTTCATCTATGTCGTGGACACATTTGACTTGATACCTTGGGGTATACGAACAAGATATGTCATACACTCGTTTCTCGATGACTGTTTCCCTATTGCCCTCTCTTGTTCTCTCTGTGGAGCACCCGTCTTTAACAAGTGTGCGCTTATGAAACCACCAGCACTCGTTGCACTTGTTGATTTTGGCTCTTTCCTCGGCTATTGCCTTGGCTACCTCTTCATAAGTGCCTTGCTTAACGGATGAGCAGTAGAACTCTCCGAGGCGAATGTCATCGATGATGTATTGCACCTCACTGTCATACACTCTGTGACCATCCGTGGTATTGTACTGATTGTTGAAGATATGCTTGGTGTCAACTTCCTTGATTTCTCCGTTGCGTAATACGAGTTTCATTGTTGATTCCTCCTTATAATTCACAGCAGAAGTTTGCTAACTTGTGCCATAAGTGATATGTGTTTAAGGTCATCTTTACCTCGTCGGGCACACCCTTAACGAGATACCAACTGTATGCTTGCTTGTGCAGTCGGTAGATGGCTTCAATCTCGGACTCGGTGAAGTATTGCTTCATGAGCCGTTTGCGTTTGCCGGTGTTCCATTTGGCACCACCAATGGTTTCGGCTACGACTGAGTATGGGATTTGCTGACGGATTTCGTCGTGGGTAAGGCTGATGTAAAGTTTCATGGTTTATTCCTCCTTGAAATCACTCTTTTATTTGCTTACTCGCCAATCATTATTCCAACCGCTATGCCGTGTGTTGTAGCTTTGGTGAATTGTAATCCATTCAAGCCAATAGAAAATTTCGTTTACATAAATAGGATACCAAGCAAACTTTCTAATCTCTCGTTCGTCACCAGTAGTGGGTTTATGAAATTTCATTTGTTTCCTCCTTTTCAAGCCATTTCACATTGTGCTTTACTGCGTCCACTCTTGTCATATGAACAGTTCCGTCAAGCAAACTCATATGAACAGACAAGCCACTTGGCGTGATATTTGACAGAAACATAACTGCATTGTCAGCGATTTCGTGTAGGCTCATTGATTTGATTTGTTCAAAGTGTGTCATTTTGATTCCTCCATTCCTTTCTTAAATTCTCCTGCAACATACATATGTGCAAGATTATGTCCTTGTCGTAATTCCCTTGCGGTGAGCTTGTCAATGCGAGTGAAGACCATATGCTCTCCTGCTCTGATATAAATTTCTGGCACTTTTAATTCCTCGTTCCAAGCATATTCATTACTGAAAGCAAATATTGAGTTTGTGTAGACAGTTGTGTTAGGCTCACACTCTCGCAATGTATCCAATTGCGCCATATTGGAACTGATGCCATATTTGGCATCTATTGCATAGTGGTATGCAAACGGTAAATAACCAGATGTTACTAATCTACCGTCCTCGAAATAAATTTTCATTTGACCTCCTCCTTTAATTCCTTGTTTCCACCAGTCATTTCGTCTGCCGCACACATCTTCGTGGCTGTGTAAATGATTTTCATAGCTGTTTCCATATCATACCCATCTTTTCTTATGGCTGTGTATACTCCCTTGATGAATGGAAAACAGTGTCGAACTTCCTTGGAGAATGCATTGTCAATCATTTGTGGATTCCTCCTTATTCACACTTGTACTTAAATCTGAGAGGCTGATGCTCCATTTTTTCCATAAACTCCACCTCGGCCTTTCTCATTGCGTCTTTAAGGCAAGTCTTAAAATGCAAATGGCATTTTTCACACAAGTCAACCTCGTAGTTGTTCACGTTTGCACTTCTCAAACTTTTTTCATGCACTTGCCTGCCACAGTTATCACAGAAACATTGTTTCATGTTGTTTCCTCCTTATAGATGCATTCGTAATGGTCCTTTTCAAGCTTATTGCAACACTCGAAAAACATGTGCCTTGCCTCTGCGTTAGTGAGGCAGACCTCAACTCTGGGTGCTGGGTCGTCTTGTTTCCAACTCCCTTCGTGTGTGACTACTACGAGAAATATGTTATCGAAGCAATATACTTGCTCATACCTGACATCCCATGTGCGAAGTAATCTGTATTTGGCTTTCATGCCCAAAATTCCTCCTTCAAGGTGTTGATTCTTTCGGTTGCTTCGGATGCAAGTTCAATCTCGTGCAGTAGCAGACTGTTGATCGCATCAATCTGCCAACGAAGAGATTCTATTGCCTCATTATGCTTTGCAAGGTTTGCTTCTTCCTTCTTGATTTCCTCCTTCTTGGCCATGAGTGCATCATAAGCCATTACTTTCTCAAGGTTCTCACGGATGTCGGTTGCGATGTCATCGAGGTGTGCTTCGATGTCCGATACATAGCACCACTTCATGCCTTTGTATACTCCGTTACGGTGCTTCATGGCACAGCTCATAGTGCCGACAGAACCTTTGACCGAGTGTGCTGCATCCGAGAGGCTGGTGTAGAATTTGCCAGTGGTCTTGCAGAAAACTTCTTTTCTGTTGCCGTGAGTGTGGATGCCCTCTGCGTTGATGATTGCGGTGTTCTTGATGGTAATAGTCATAATTGTTTACCTTCCTTTTGGCGTTTTGCCTAAATTTTTTCTTTTGTGTGTTGTGGGGTTGCTTACATTTGTTCGAGTTGCTCCATGTGGAGATCTTCCAAGAGTTCATTTGCATCTTCGGTTTCTTCCGTGAAGCTCTCGGCATATGCCCAATTCCTTGAGCCTGTTTCTCTGTCGTAGAGTTCACAGTTGAAACCCTTTTGGCAATGCTCAAATATGAAATCTTGGACTTCGTAAAAGTCGTCGGTTTCAAGGTCTGCCATCAAGCCGCAGAAGTTTGTGCAGATACAAACTTTGACAGAGTATCTCTTTTCCTCGGCTTGGCAAGATGCACAATTGTCTGTGCAGTTGGTTTTGCATCCGCTGATAGGACAAATTTTGCTCATGATTGATTCCTCCTTTCTTAATGAATTCGCTGACCAATGGCAAATACTTTGTCAACAAGTTTGCCGTTGTTCATCTCACACATTTCTTGTGAGAAATAGGGAACAACCCATATCTCGTCAACACATTTTGCCATTGTTTGCGTTTCGGTTTTCCAGCCTCTAACGGTTTTGTTGTGGAGCTTTTGAAGTCCTTGATTGCCACAAGGAACACGAAGTCCTCCGTTACCAAGATTTACAATTCCTACTGCATACATGGTCAATTCCTCCTTTCTTCGCATTGTTCCGTAATCGCAACGGTGGTTTTCGTGGAACCTGTTACACTACATGCCTTCGTTTCAACGAAGACCGTGACCGTATCACCAACTTCATAGTTAACATATTCTTTTGCGCTGACTCGAATCAAAAAACAATCGTCATCGTTTTGAACAGCAATATAATATTTCTGTTCGTCGATCTCCATTTTTACAACATCCATTTGCATTGTATTTGACACAATCGTAGTGTTTCTTTCCTCGATCTTGTATGTACCCCACATTGCGCCAGCCATAATTACGAGAGAAATTACAAGGGCTATAACCATTGTCCAATCATCACACATGCAAGACAATACGACTAATAATATCGACAGCACCATAAAGACTATACCAATTATCATTAACAAGCCATACAGAAACATATTTAAGTTCCGTCCTTTCTTTAGTGATCCCAATTGGGGAAATCTCCGACCCAAATGGTGTTGCCATCGAGGTCGGTGTACTCAAATTTCATGCCGGGTTGCCAACCAGCGTATTCTACTTCCTTGCCTCGGAAGTAAATTTTGACAACACTTTCGTCGTTGCAATCATCAAAGGCAATTCTATTGCTGACCTTATAGAAGAATTTGTCCATGTCAATTTCTCCGTAGGCTACGCTGTGGGCAACTCCCTCGTAGTCGATGTAAATGTACCATGAGGGTGCAAGACGGTCGAAGTTGATTGCCTTGGGTTGCTTTGCACAGATTGCTTCGATGGTTTCTACAAGGTTATTTTGGATAATTTCAAGCCTTACCCAATCAAGTGGCTCAATGTCACCACTGATGATGTTGTTTGCCTTTTGGTATTCGGTGAATACCTCGTTGATTTTGTTGTGGATGAGTTCTCTTAACATTTTCAATTCCTCCCTTAAAATCCGTTTCGGTTGTATTTCCATTTGATGTCGAGTGTGTGGTAGACTACAAGACTTTCCCACACCTGCTTGAGTACATCACCGAAGTTTTCGACGATGTTGCCCATTGTCATAGATTGCCATTTGTACATAATCAATTCCTCCATTTTGTGTATTTGAAAAGGGCTACCCTAATGGGCAACCCTTATCTGTTCATGTAATCGGCTATGTAGTCAGCCAATTCGTGGATTTTGGGGATTCCGTAGGCAAAGCATCTGCCTACGATATCCTCGGTGGCGTCGGTGATTTCCTCTTCTGTGAGGTCTTCGTAGTCCTGACGGATGAAGTGGGATACAATTCCGTACCATTGGTCTTGGGTGAATTTTCCATCCTCGGAAAATAGAAATTCATCGTCTTCCATGTAGCACACGGCATAGGTTGCTGTCAAATGCCCTTTCTCGTCAATTTCTATTTCCGAGAGTCTGTGTGCTTGTAGGTGCTCGTCAAATTCTACATATTCGTAGATTCTGCCGTTTACGGCTACTATCGTTCCTTGGTTCATAATACTAAAATCCCTCCTAATAGTTCAAATCTTGCATCGGCTTCTAAATCCTCGTCCCTCATGATGTTCATGGCTTGGACAAGCACCTTCAAATCCTTGAATTGCTCGATGATGGCTTCCACGGTTTGCTCCCTACGGATATCACATTCGTCCATGTAATTGTAGGTGTCGTGGTAGAATATGAATTCCTCGGTTTCTTGGGCTATGCTACGGATGCTTGATTTCGACATTCTGTCCCATGTCCAACAGCCTGCCCCTATGCTGTAAAGATGCTTGGTCCCCTTGTCTGTGGGTGCATCAATTCCCTTGACCATGTAGTAGTCATCTTCTCCTTCGTCCCACATGTAGAATTGGTCGTAGATTGGGTCGTAGGTCATGGGATGCTCGGCTTGTTGGTTAAATCCTTCGGCAACTTTCATTGCCTCATCTAACTCAAAGTATGCATATTCCCATCCGTTCCAATCTGCACCTTTGAGGTAGTAGCCCAAGAATGTTGGGGCAATTCCATCAATGGTTAAAACTGCTTGGTGTAGCACACTACTCACCTCCTTTCACATAAAGTTTTATGGTATCTCCTGCATATATTGTGCAAGAGTCCATGTCGTTTAGGGTTTGGATCTCGTAACGGTACTGCTCACGAGTCATCCAACTTGGTGCATATTCTACCCAATAGCCGTCAAGGCTATCACCGGGGAGCACGGTAATGGTGATGACCTCACGGTTAGCAAGCCAAGCATCGTAGTCGGAGAGTGTTTCGGTATGTCTCTGTGCAGCCACAGCAATGCAGTATGCACTAAAGGCAATGCAGAGTAGCACCACAACAATCATAACCTGTTTTTTCATGTTACATCAACCCCTTTCGTTTGAGTATTGTGTCGAGTGGCACTTCTTCGATGATTAGGTCTCGGACAGCCACATCAAGTTGCCGTTCGGTTTTGTACTGCTTCAACCATTCACGAACAACACTCTCACGATGGTCGTCATGAATATGTACTTTTGTGCCCTTGAGAATCCCAAAGTCGTACAGAATACTGATTTTTTTGTCAATTACAACGCTGATAGGCTCTTGCTTTGGTGCAATGAAGTCGTTAACTTGATAGTAGTGGTTCATGGTTAATCCTCCTCTGCTTCTCTTTCAATGAGTTCGTCGATGATGTCGAGTGCCTTATTTCGGTACTCACCTTTGCCGTGGATTGCAAGCAGAACCTTTGCAGACTCGTAGGAATAGAGTCTCACTTTGTTGTACCATTCATCTCCCCATGACTTGTGGGTAATGTAGATGTCCCAAAGGATGTCCTTGAGGTGCTCTGTGCCCCAGAAACCTTTGTCTGCCTTGCCCTTTCTGTAAAGTTTTGCTCTCATGGATACTCTTGCCATAACTTTCCTCCTTCTGCCCAACCACTTTCGGTGGCGTATGACTTGGGCTGTTTAATTATTTTTAGTGGTACTGTTTAAGCCCACAACAAAAGGCACTACTCACGGTGTTCGTAAGTAATGCCCTTGACTTGTAGGTTTAAGCCTCTTTTATACAGAGTTGATATAGTAATTCATCTGCCTTGTCGTCAACATAAACAACAATGTTATACTTGTCCATACAAGCACAAACAAGTTCTTCATATGTCATATCGTCGAAGCCCTTTGCAAGTATTTTGTTTCGAGTGACAATGCCGTTACACTCGTCGTAAGCATCTACGACAAGACCATCATCGAAGCACCAATATCTGATGCCCCATTTGTAATAAACCTTTACTATCATTTGCAACACCTCCATTTAGGTTTAATCTTCAAATGTGTAGACATGAACTTCATCACCAAAGCCGATGTGGTATTCGGATTCGGTGCTTTCAAGCAGTTCGGCTTGACGGATAGCGTGGTATCTGCCGATGGTGTAGCCACCAAGAAGGGTTATAGCCACAATGACTGCTGTAATTGCAACGGAACTGTTTGGATTATACTTTGGCTCACGGAAGTCGTTGATTTGTGCCTTGAGTTTATTGAGCCAAACATCGGTTTCGTAGAAGCAGTCGGCATAGGCTTCAAGCACTTCGTTGATGTCAAACAGTACATCGTAGAGGTTGTCGGCAGTTATGTCGGACACTTTAGTGATGAAGTTTGAGCCGAGTTCAGAGCCATAGGTTTTGTAGAACTTACGGATTTGGTGGAACAGACGGATTTTCTTTAACATTGATATCACTCCTTAATTTAATTTGGTTGGCCTAATGCCATCTTCAAGGAAACTGTTTACTATACGGTCAAAGTTGTACCCTAACCATTCAGGATATGCTTCATAGATGGTTGGGAGGCAATCTTCATCGTCGTAACCAATGGAGTCAAATTCTAACACTATCAGTTCATTGTCAACGATGTATATTGCTGTGTTTTCCACGAAGCTGTAAATAGTATAGTCACTGAAGGTGTCAAGGATTTCTTCAAGTGTCATTTGTGTGCCAGCATACTTCTTGTAGAGTGCTCTGTTAGGGTTGGTTGGTCTTGGTGTTGTTCTTCTCATTTGGTTATATCTCCTTTCACGATACAGTCGTTGCTATCGGTTTTTCAAGCATTGAAACTGTCCAACCCACCGAGTTGGTGGGGTTTTGGGTTATCCGAGGCATCGGAGCATCCTTTTGAAGGAGTCAACCTCTTTGAAGGTTTTGAGGAAGCCGTCGTAGATGTAGGTGTTGTCCTTCTTGATGGCTACATAGATGCCAAACTTGCAACGGTCTATGCAGACGGCTATTCGGTTATTGTCCTCTTTGCGGTATGCATAGAAGTCAAAGCACTTGTCTGTGCCCTCCCTACGAAGTGTTCTGCTATCCCAAGTGAAGTAACGGTCAGCATAGGATACAAGTTTGTTGGTAAAGGTTCTGCTAAATTTCATAATACATTCTCCTTTCGGTTTTTAGTGAAAATGGAAGTTGATGAAAGTTTCGATGAAGTTGATAATGTCGTCAAAGTGGATGCCGATGATGCTGATGATGAACATAAGAACGAGAAGAACTGCTAAGGTTGCCATAGTGTTATACCTCCAATTTGTGTGCTTGAGCCATTATATGGACATTCCCAAGCAGTTTTATTGTTTTTTAAAGGGCTTATGTGTTGCATATGCTCTCACCCTATACTTGGTAAAACCAAGCCCTTCGTGAAAGCAAAAAAATAAGCCCCCACCCACGAGGGGTGAGGGCTTTGGGAGTGCCGAGGCTTACTTCTTCTTCCTCTTGCTCTCAAGAGCAGAGAGACGAGAGTCCATGCTGTCAAGCCTCTCAAGAATCTGAGCCATGAGGTCTTCAGCAGAAGGCTTTTTTCCCTTGCTGTTGGTGGAAGGCTTGGAAGGCTTCTTCTCCTCGGTTTTCTCATCCTCCTTGTTCTCCTTGATAAGGGAGAGAGCAAACTTCTCAGAATACTCAGTCTTGTAAGCAGACCAAGTATTATTCTGCTTGAAGTAGTGGAAGTGCTTCAGTTTCAGAGAGTCGAGAACATTCTGAGAGGGCTTTTCAGAGAACAGAATAGTCACAAATTCCTTCTCAGCACCCTTGCCGATTCCCTTACCGATAGATACCTCTACAGTGATACCCTTCTTACTGTTTACCAATGTACCTTTGTTAGTCATAGTTAATACCTCCTTAAGATATTCAAGATTTTTTGTCGAGGGTATGACTGTCCCTCTGACACTTTTCTTATCTCACATCAAAACAGCCAAACCAAGGTGGGAAAATGCGAATTTTCTGCACTTTTAGGATTTGGAGATGGGGGGTGGAAAAAACTGCTTGTATCAATGGTTTTTGGCACATTAGTATAACGAGGTCTTGTTAGACACTGACTGAAAAATAGACAAAAAATAGTACAGAAAATATTTTTACATGAGTCACTAAAAATCACTAAAAACATCCTTCTCAGAGCACTATATATAACTGAACGGGCGAGCAGCCCTCTGTAATATACCCCATCCAATGCATATTTCTTTATTTTTGGCAGTCTGCTCTACCCCCACCCAACTTTTCCACAACCAAACCACCAAGCAAAACCCTGCTCCTTCCTCGCTTTTCCACAGAAGTTTTCCACAACCAAATTTAGAATCGATCTACCAAAAACAAATCCTACCTTTGAAACCGTTTACAAAAACACCACAAGACCAAACTCTCAAAATCACTACATCTTTGCACACCAAGGGTATTTTCCTATTTATATCCCCTTGCCACCCAGATCCTCCCTTACCACCAACGTCCCAAACCCCAACCAACCCCTCCCAAGCAAATCCCTATCCTGGTCAATTTCCACACCCATACCGGGGGTGCTTTTAAACTATATAATATAAACTACCAATCCTTCCCATACCCGGCACACCTATATAAATAATATATTTATGTAAATATCCGCAGCTAAGCCATTCCAGTGGATAATTACACAAATCCAAGTATTCCAATCCGGTGTATTCACTCGATGGCTGCTTTAGCGGCCAGCGAGACGAAGGAGCTCTCTGAGCGACTGAGGCCAGCGACGCAGTCACAAGCACAAATCCTTTATCACCTCCCAAAGCGGCTTGCCAACCATCCATTCTCCCAAGAATCCTCCAATCCATATCTCCGACAAAATGAAGGAGATGTCAAAAAGAATATATTTATATATTCTTTATTTATATATTATATATTTATATATTATAATATTATATATTTCTCCCTACGTTTCGTCGGAGTTATTTGCATTTATCTCCGACATTTTGCAGGAGATAGAAAACCACCCACATCTCCGACATTTCGTTGGAGTTGTAAATAAATTGTAAATAACATCTCCTACATATTGACAAAGTTAATCTTTTGTGCTATCATATAGGCACAACACAAAATGATTAAGGAAGTGATGCATATATGGCCGTAAAGATTCAAGTTGGTGGCCAGGACTACCTACTAAAGCTTGCCCCCAACCAAAAAGTTGTCACCGTTATTAAAAGCAAACCTCGCGGCTACATCCTGGACATCGAATCCAATAAGCTTGCCCGCAAAACTCTCTCCTCGGATGCCTACTCTTTGTACATGCACTTCGTGCTCAACATCCCAGGCTACACAGAATGCCTCAGCATGAAATACAACCTAGAAACCTCCTCCCTATCAGAGCGCACCTATTACAAGTCCGTCAATGAACTGATCCAAAAAGGCTACCTAGTTAAAACGGAGCACGAGCAAATTAAAGAGTATTATTTATTTTATGAAAGTCTAACACAACAAAATGATTAAAAAGGAAACAACTATGGCTGACCACTACTACCCAGAACTTATAAAATGGTTTCACTATTGGGATGCCTATCACAGATGGGCTTCTCGGTGCCCGTCTCGTTGGCATCTAATACAATACGTCAAGTGGCTTCATAGTGAGCCAGAATACGGAAAGGAACTCAACAAATGAAAAAGAAACTAACAGAAATCCTCGACAGCTTTTACTGCGAACTTGGAGTCGGATATACCATGTACTTCACGGACGAAGAGGTTGATGTTCTCGTAGAGCACCTTATCAAGCACGGAGTCGGTGTATGGGACGACCGCAACAGAAAACAACTCACAGCCTTTAAGGAATACTTTAAGGATCTCTACGGTCAAGGCCTCGAAATCGCCAACTGGCATCAAAACGGAGAACTCGAACCTTTTGATAATTTTTACGAGAGTGCAATTGAATACTCTTTAAGAAAGAAAACCACCAAATGAGCGCGCGGATAACATAATCACCAATTTTGATTACCTCGCACGGGTATTTGGTATCCAGGCTTTAAACGAAAGCGGAGAACAAATCCTAAGCGACGACGAGGTTATAAGCCTTATATTACCGTATTATCTCGAATTAGACCCAATATGCCAATATGCAATGTGCATTAGCCTTGTTGGGTTTCGAAAGGTAAACGAGTTCTGCACCAAAATTCAAGAACTTAAGGAGAATTAACCAAATGAACTACTCAAAATTCCACGGCAAACATATCACAAGCCTATGTGACTGTCATGCCAAATCTTCTTATTGCCGTAATTACTATATGGACGATGAGGGCAATGAGATCCTTGTGTTGAGCGATGATGACAACCACAGTGTATATATGCACAACAACATTGAGTTTGCTGAAAGCTTTACGAGCAACAATGACATCATCGAAGTCTACGATGAATTTATGATGTACAATCCGTGTCTAGACTGTAAGCATCAAGAATCAGAATGCAAGTCATGCTATTATGGCAAACTGCAAACTTTATATGTCCTGGCAACCGTTGAACTTAAGAAACATGCCCAGTGTGAAACTTGCGCCCATGCAGACTGTCGTAATAAGGAACTGTACGGTGCGCTCGGTCAGAACTGTCTTAACTGGAGATATAAGGAGGAGCCCAACCAATGAAAAAACAAAATGATATTGTAATCACACTTAATAAAATCTTAAACGATGGATTTTGTCAACAATCACATCATAGAACATATCAAACATTAAAGAAGTTAAAACAGTATATCACAGAGGATGAGTATAAAACAATACACAAACATTTGCTTTGGACAGATTCTGATAACCCAGATGTTTGGTATGGTTGTAGTGGTATTACCGGAAGCGCAAAATACGAATATACATTATTTTCTGAATATATTAAGTCTTTAATTAGCAAATACGAACAGGTAAAAGCATAATTATAGGGGGGTAATTATAATGATTTATAAGAAATACGAAGGAGAAATCCCTTTCAGGGTTGGAGACATGATTGAATTTTATCAATGGAACAACGGCGAAAACATCCTTAGAAAAGGTGTGGTAAGGCGTATTGATGAAAATGGATTTGAATATAACCTGCATGTGAAATGCGAATATGTAAGCCCGTTGGGACGTGGAGAGGTCGTATATCCACTAAGACAAGAAGTCCGTATTATAAAAACAGAATCTTAATTGGAGGGAGGAACACAAATGAAACCATGCATCTACAGCATCACCCTTCCCAATGCCGGACTCTGCTGTGCAGTCTACAGCCACTCCGAGCGCCCCGACCACAAATGGTGGGCACACTGGCCCAAGTGCTCAAAGGAAAACTGTCCTCTTGAGCATCCAGAACTCTTGGAAGGAGCAGTATTTGACGAAGAAGAATTTAACAAGACTCTGGAAAGAGCCAAAGAGAAAGAGAGAGTTGGAAGATTATGAAACTTTGGATAGATGACCTTCGACCTGCACCTGAGGGATATGTTTGGTGCAAGAGTGTTAATGAGGCAAAGGAATTAATTCTTATTGCAGAGCGCCGTGAAACTACAAAAGATCTTAATATGATTTGGCGAATTGAGTTGTTAGATATCGACCACGACGCTGGTGACTATGGACCTCCTGATTATATTTCACTCCTCGACTGGCTCGAAGAAACTGGTCGCAACTACCCTATTCGCATCCACTCGCAAAACGTAGTTGGTGTGGAAAATATGAGACGAATTATTGAGAGAAATGGTTGGAAGGAAGTGTTTTGATGTATTGCATAAATGATTTAAGATTGATTTTGTCTCCAGATACAGATATTCGAGTGTGGAATGGTGAAGCAAATCCTCTATACGAAGGAAAGCTTGAGCATCTTCCATTTATTAGCCAGGCAGCAAAAGCAACTATTGTTTGTTTAAAGTCATTTAGTGGCGTATTGGTATTTTATGTACATTAAAAGAAATGGTTGGGAGGAGATAAGATAATGCTTTGGTGGGAAGTGCTTTTATTAGAGATAATAATACACAATTTTCTAGGTTTGGCAGTGGGCCTTTGTTTTCGTTGTGATTGTTTTCAGTTTGTAAATTCAAAATGGATATATCAAAACTATAAAGTCAATAAATTTGGTGCAATTTTTCTTAGTATTGTGTTTAGCCTAATTTGTCCGATAGGAACTGTGATTTATTGGTTTTACAAACTTTGCACTGTTGGAAGGAGATAAAAATAATGACCTACAAACCCTACACAAAAATCATCACCAAAGACTGGCTCTGTGCCATCTACGAGCCACACCCATTCCGTTCTAGTGCCATCTCCGAAACAGTCGGCTCTAAGGTCAACACCGGCATTGCTGATGACGAGTGGTGCTGGATGTACTATGATTGGTGCTGTAATCCTATTGGCACAAGTTACGAGAAACCTGATGGCATTGAGGTAGATAAGTTTACAACCGACAATCTAGGCTTCTCATGGACCACTCCTGAATGCGCCCAGAAGTTATGTGATTATTTGAATATGGAACCTTTTGGAGAGGATAAGTAACAAATGGCAAAACTATTTAAAATTCAAGCCTACATCGTAGACCCAAACGGAGAGTTCAATAAATACATTCTTGCGGACACAATGGAATATGGTCCATACGACATCCATCTTAGACATATAAACATTGACGAGGCTGACCTTGGTGAATGGGATGACAACCTTCCTGTTAACCGCATAGACTGCCCCAAGGAAGAATTCGAAAAATATTTTAAGGAGACGCAGTTAGTGATTGAAAATATAGCACCTGCACCAAAAGAGATGCACGATAAAATTACAGCAGAAATTCACCAAAAACTTATAGATCAACTTGGTGTGAAATTTAAGAAGGAGATAAGCTAACATGAAATTCATTGTAGATGAAATGCCAGACATCGGCTATGACTGTCCATTCTTCTCTAGAGGTTATTGCCACTATAGGATTTCACAGAGTGACTCAAGCTCGTTTACCTGCCCTTTGTTTGACTCTTACGGAGATAGAAAGATGGGTACAACCGATGACATGTGCATTTGTTTGAAAACCTACACAAGCGTAAAATACGAGAACAAGGAGAACTAACCATGAACATTAAAAACATTAAAATTGAACTCTCACCCGACGATGTAAAAGAAATCATTGTCAGCTACTTAAAAACCGAAGGATATGATTTCTCTGTTGATGACGTCGTATTCTCAGTAGGAACAAGATATGAGGGATATGGCATGGCCGAGCATCCTGTTGATTATTTTGCGGGGGCTTATGTGGGGCGAAAGGAGAACTAAGCATGAGCAACTATTCAAGATACAAATCCAGACGAAGCTACAGCTCCGACACCAGTTGGTGGACAATCATCATCTGTGCAGTTCTCGTGTTATTCATCATGTTCGGCCATAATGCATGCACTGGCCCAGAGTGGAACGACGGATACTGTCCGAAGTGCGACGTGCGATACGAGTTGCGCGGCTACTACAGTGGTCTGCGCTACTACGCCTGTCCAGATTGCGGCAATGAGGTTGATAGATATGGAGGAAGATGACTTATGAAATACATTCCCCTAATTCTAGGCATCCTCGGTGCCATTTGTGGCATCGTGCTGCTACTTGCTCTAATCAACTACACCAACAATGCAGTCGAATCTGGTAACATCTGCAAAACAATCTATGGATGTTTTGGCATGTGGATTTGGCTTTATCTTTCTACAAAGGAGAAGAAGAAATGAGGCCCAACAAATGTAAATGCGGTTGGTTCCCACTAGTTTTCGGACTAACAGATCCAGTATGGGGCTTGATCACTCACTACAAGGTTATATGTGAGAATTGCTGCAGACGCAGTGAATACAAATCAACCCGCGAAGAAGCCATTGAAGAATGGAACAAAAATAACCCTGATGAAGTTCTTGAAATGATGAGAGAGGAAGAAATGCTATGATTGTAATCGAAACCAAACTAAAGAAACTGCCCGAAAAGTGCAACAAGTGTAAATACAGTTACACAAATGGTGGGTACGGCTACGACTCTGAACGTTTCTGTTCTGTATCGTTTGAAAAGGGTTTCTGTCGTACGTGCCCAATTGAGTTTATCAAAGAAAAGCGCAATTATGAATATCAGCGCCCAGAGTGGTGCCCCTTGAAGGAGGTAGAGCCATGATTAATCTCAAAGAATCCTGCCGAAACTGCAAGGGCATTGACCGTTGCATTAAGGCGGTAGCCTATAATATCAACAACATGGCGTTTCCGAACAAAAAGGACGTCATACGTTGTATCGACTTCGCTTGTTTCGAATCTGCGGTGACAGAATATGTGATGAACGGCTTCGACCAGGCATTAACCTATGCACCAGCTACCGCCATGGATTGTATGTACAAATCTTTTGAGAAAGCCATGCTCCATGCAGACGACCCACTCAAATGTGTCAAGAAAGTAAAAGTCTCGTCAGCCCTTTTCACATATCTCAAATCTATCTCAGATCCGTTTGGAATGGGGCCAAGCACAATCCCGGAAGGTAAAACGGCCTACTGGACTGGAATTCCCATTGAGATTGACGACGAGATTGATGGTTATTATGAATTTGTGTATTAAAGGAGCATAAAAATGATTGACGATATATTAAACAAATCTAACGAAGAACTTATTGAGTGGTTTCGTCGGAAGATCCATCAAATTACAACCGACGCATACCATAATGAATATCAACAGCGCTGTGAAGAACGCAGACAAAACATCGAGCGCGACTTCCAAGCCGAATGGTCCAATAAGCATTTCAAGTGGTTCTTTAAGAGACGTCGTCAGCAGAAGTTGCACAGAGAAATCGAACTTCGTTATCCAGGACCAATGTTTTGGATTATAGAGGATGTTATTGACGAGACATTGCCGAAAACGACAAATGAGTTTTTTTGGACAAATTGTTGATGTGAAGGAGAACCACAATGTTTAAAAACAAACATCTAAAACAACTGCGTAAGACCCAAGCGCTCATAAAAGAATGCAAAGCATCTATTGAGAAACTAAACTTGCCCGAGCTAGACTCGCCTAAAGACACCTGGAAAGTCTATAATGTTCTAAGGCCGATGATACTATACGGTAAGAGTTTTAGCCCAGGTGAGTTCCTTGAGTTAAGCGACGCTGCCATCGAACATATACAACAGATTGGGCAATATTTTGTGCACATAACAAACTATGTTGATACCATGAGATTGTATGAAAAGGAACTTAAACGGCTTCAAAAAGAAGAGTGTAGCCTAAAAGCAAAACTTGGGATTGAGTAAAGGAGAACCAAAATGGCTGATGAACTTGCATACGAAGACTTAATAAAACTAGTAGACCATGTTAAAATGGCGTCCTCACAGCCAGTATCTACATTTGCTGGGCCAAAGTTGTGGACATTCGAACTAAAACATCACCAAGACCGGTTTTATAGAAACGAAAATAACGAACTGATGTGGCTTGGAACTAAAGTTGTTGTCACAGGGGATGACGAGCACTTTTGGTCTATGGCAGATAAAATTATTCCAAAGGAGAACGCAAATGAATAAAAACCTCACTGATCTATTACAAGGATATAAGCAACAAATAGACGATGATTTCCATAAAGAATGGTCTAAACAGCATTTTAAATGGTTTTTTAAGAAGCGCCGCCAAAAGAAGCTTCGCAGTAAAATATTTCGCCGCTACCAAGTAGGCATCTTTTCAATTACGCACGACTGGATTCAAGATGAGATAGACAGGATATTAAATGAGTCTATTGATAACTTGGTAGACATTAAAGATGTTCCATATGGAGACAAAGCTTATTTTACGGAGGAGAACCCCAATGTTTAAACGCAAGAAAAAGAAAACAGGTGTCCAAACACCTGAATACAGATGCTCTACTCCTCCACCGCCACCTCCTATGCCACCCGTTAAACCACCGAAAACACATCCTACAATATGTTCAATGAAGCTTGACGACCTGAAAAATTGGGTTAAAACAAGGGCTCAAATTGGAGATGTAGCTTACTGTCACGACCATATAACAGACTATCAGTATATATATTGTTATCGTAAACCAGACGATGACCCCAAATGGTGTATGATACAACCAGAATTTTTAACAGACTATTTGCAGAAAGAAAACGAAGGAGACAACAAAATAAATAATAAAACTATGTACGGATTAAACCTATATATCCCATTTGAAGACCTCAACGACTATATTCACGAATATATTGATGATAAGTATGAGGATCAAACCTTTGTACCTGTTAAAGTAGAGATTAATAAAATTGATCTGAGTATCGATATAAAGTTTTTATCTGCTAGTACCGTTGAAATAGATAATAATAAATATAAGATTAATCTGAGTGAACTATCAAAGGAGAACGACCAATGAAAATTCTAAAATACGGTGAGGGCTACCCACGAACTGTAACTTGTGAACATTGTGGTTCCGAATTAGAATACACGATGAAAGATTTGGATTGTTCCGAGTACACAATCGTATATCCCGAAACTCATACAGAAGAAGTCCACTGGGAGGAACATATAAATTGTCCTGTTTGTACTGAAATGATACAGATTAGTGACAAAGTACTTTGCACATGTGAAATGGAAGTTTGTCAAGTGCCGAAACTTACTTTAGACTTAATTGAACCAACAAAAAAGAAACGGTGGTGGCAAAGATGAAAGAAATTCACGCATACAGAAACGAAGACGGTACCTATCGTATTGAAGGCATAGGATATGCAATGGATAATGGGGCATCCAAAGAGGTCGTTGTCAGAATTCCTCGTGCCAAGGTAGATGTTGAGGCACTTGTGGTTGAAGGTTCTAAGGAAATATATTCAATTGAGGTAAAGGAGAACTAATATGCTAGACGAATTTAACAAGTACAAATTCATTAAAAAGTCCAAATCCGAGCTTGCCGCCGACGAGATTGTACAAAATATATCTCGCAAGATATGGAACGACCAAGGATATAACGATATATATAGGCTTGGCGCAATTATTATGTTGAAAATGATGATTGAGACACTAAGACATTCTGATTCTTATACTAAAAAGGATCTATTGATGGTTCTTGTGTCACAGAAGAATTATGATGACATTTCAGACGATATTAAGAATCTGATTGATAGCATTTTGGAGGAGTTTGATTATGAGTAATTATTGCTTAGATACAGGAATGGCATGTCAATATGCAAACGAATTTGGACATTGCTCCATTACTGCTTGTAGGAAAATTACCGAAACGGCCAAGTGGAATCATGTGCATTCAGATGAATATGTGGCAATTGCATCAACGCCAAGGTCTTTTGAAGAGATGCTTGCAGAAGAAACTAATATTCAAAAGGTAATAGATGTACTTGAGGAATGCGGAGTCCAAATTAAGACGAAATATGGATACTATCGTGATACATATGATGTGCTAAAAGATATTGGTGAGCACTGGGATCAAATAAAAATCAAATTGAAGGGGTGAAATTATGTATAGTCCATGTTTTGAGTGCCTAAACAGATATGACCATTCGTACACAGAAGAATGCGACAATACTTGTGAATATGCACATGAAATTAGCAAATTAAAGCGGCTAAAACAGTATGGTAGTATAGATTATATTATTAACGTGATGAATGGCGACGAGTTTCCTCTTGTGTTTGTTGATAAAGAACATATTGATTTTACATATAGAATAGTATGTGCTGCCAAAGACGGTGTGATTTAATGTAAAAGAAGGTGATATATATGATTAAGCTGCTTGAAGGAGTAGAAAATGTTGGCGAAGAAGTTAAGTGTGAAGAGTGTGCATCAGTTATTCACGTTGATGAATATGACTGGGAGAGAGTGAAGTACTTCTACAGGGGTTCAATGCGAGAGAATCAGAGCATAGACTGTCCAAAATGCCATTGTAGTATTTACAGATGGGAAGATAGATGAATAAGTGCTGTTTTTGCACTAAAAATCCACAACTACTTAGGCAAAACTCAAACTCAAACCGTCTACCCTATCAACTGTGCCCCTCCCACACTAACCCCTATAAAATCGCCAATTACTTAGCGAAAATTGTAACTAAATTGTAAATAACTATTTCGCCCTATTGACAAATACTGGAAATTGTGCTATAATAACTACACTACAGAATGATTAAAGGAGAACGTATTATGAAAATTAAACAGTCATGCAATAATTGCAAAAAGCAGCAAACGTGTGAAAAGGCAACTCATATAGAAAACTATAGACTTGATGGCTGTTCTGAGTTTTTAGCAAAAGATATTTTTCGCGAGGATGATATTAAAAATAAATCATCAGAAAGGAGTTGATTATTTTGTCTAAGGTGTTTTTTACAAGCGATCTACATTTCGGGCACTACAATGCCATCAGGTTCGACAATAGACCTTTTACGTCGGTCGAGGAAATGGACGCAGAACTAATTCGCCGTTGGAATAATAAGGTGACCGCAGCAGACACTGTTTATATTCTTGGAGACATTAGTTGGTATAACGACGAAAAGACAGCGGAGATTATGAACAAACTCAACGGCCGCAAGATTCTAATTAAGGGAAATCACGACAGAGTACACGGCCAAGTACGACATTGTTTTGATGAAATTACTGATTACAAGGAAATTAAGTTGGACGGAAATCACATTGTGCTGTGCCACTACCCTATTGTATTCTTTAACCGCCATCACTATGGCTCGTATATGTTTTACGGTCACGTACATAACTCACACGAGTGGAATATGACAGAGAATTATAAGTTTGAGTTACAGAAACTTGATATTAAGTGCAATATGTTTAATGTTGGCACTATGATTTGGAATTATGAACCAGTTACTTTTGAGGAGATTGTGAATAAGGAGAATAATTAATGAACGGTTACGTGATTACTGATACTCAAAATACCATTTTTGTGTGCAAAGACACCAGCGGATCTTATTCTCTTACGACAGATAGGGCAAAAGCACTAGTTTGGGACAATAAGCCCTCAGCGGACGCAGTATTTAAGTCAAATTTATCAAAATTGATTAAAAGTAAGGGTATTTCGGTTAAGTCTGTTGCTATGCAGATGGCGTGCAATGAACAAAAGGTTAATGTCAAAAAGGAAACTGCACATGAGACCAAGCCAGAATTTGGCTCGTCTAAATACATTATTTCAGTGTTGTCTGATGCTGTAGCTAAGTTAAATTGCAGACATTTGGCTTTGTCGGATGCATTGTCAACGTATGACCGTAAGATTACAGATGTTGAACATTATATTGAGTTTAACGCTGGGAAACTCAACGCTTGCGACGGATATAAAGCATATAAATTGTTGCAAGATGTGCTTGTGGAGAGGCGCAAAGTCAAGGATGAGTTACAGATTTTGCAGGTTGTTAAGGACAAGATGGCGCTGCCAGATGATATTGAGAATATACACGCTAGAGTGCAGGAGTTAGAATCTCGTAGATATGAGCCTAGAGAATTTAAGCATTTGTTTTACGGAGAATAATGATGCTAAAATGTAGGATTTGTGAAACTAGTAAAATAGATTGTAGTTTGAAACGAGACGTTATGAAGGCGCTTAATATGATTGGGCAATTTGTTCCACGAAATACAATATACGAGATTGAGAATATTATTGCAAAAAACATTGGTGAATGTAAAGATTTTTGCCCAAAAATTGATGATGACGATGATTGAACAGAAAACATATTTAATTTGGAGGATTATTAATGAATAACATTAAGATTTTTAAGGCTAATCGTGGCGAGGGAAAGACTCGGTGGCTTGCAGAGAGAGTTAAGGAGTGCGCAGATGCTGGGCTTGATGTGTATTATATCGGCTGGGACGAGACTTTGAAGCATGTAAAAAGAGTGTATGAGGCCACGTATTACGAGAAGTGTCCGCTGAAGTATCATGTTCATGTTGAAATGAACGAGAATACTTGCTTTTTTACCGACGAATTGTTCAATAACCTGGCTGCCGTGCTTCCTTATAAGCCAGAGATTGTTGAGAGAGGATATAAGTGGTTTGTGACTATGGATAAGGAAGATTTTGTGAATTGAGGTGGTTGGATGGCGAAACTATTTGTTACGAGTGATATTCATTCGTATTTTAATGAGCTGAAGATTGCTTTGGACAATGCTGGATTCGATGAGAACAATGAAGATCACTGGCTTGTGGTCTGTGGTGATTGCTTTGATCGCGGACCAGATTCCACTAAAGTGTTTAAGTACCTTCGAGATTTGCCAAGAAAGGCGCTAGTTAAGGGCAATCATGAGCAGCTTCTTGTACAGTGCTGTGAGAGGGGATGGCCTGGCAGTCATGATATTTCGAATGGAACTTATAGAACCATCACCCATCTTGGCTATGGAGACGAGTTTGACGAGATGTGCCGTTATACTCTTGCAAAGGTTGGTCCGTTTATTGACGGCATGGTAAATTACCTTGAGACGAAGAGTTATATTTTCGTTCACAGTTGGATTCCGGCTATTAGCAAGGATAATTTGCCGGCACATTATACGCGGAGCAGACGGTTTGAATTCAATCCTGATTGGAGAAATGCAGACCAAGAAGATTGGGATGCGGCTACATGGGGCAACCCATTTGATATGGCCGAGAAGGGCTTGAACCAGACCGGTAAGGTAATTTGTTTTGGGCACTGGCATTGTAGCACTGGCTGGGCCAAAGCAGAGGGTCGTGAGGAATTTGGTGATGATGCTAAGTTTGACCCGTATTTTGGTGACGGTTTTATTGCCGTCGATGCGTGTACGGCATATTCGGGTAAGGTGAATGTGCTCGTTTTGGAAGATGAATTTATTAATTAAAAATATGGAGGAATTTATTTATGACCAATGATAGTGTTTATACGATTTTGAATGAGATGTGTACTGTAACGGATAGTGCAATTACCTGGAACAGCGCAAAGGGCACCGTAGATATTGTTGATAGTAGTAGTTCTAGGATTGATGCAATCGAAAAGAAACTTAAGCAGCCCGATGTTGATCCATCAACCAAGACCGAATTGGTAACCAAATATGGTAGCATTTACGTAAGACACTACAAGGATGGATTTTTCAAGTCTGAGAGAAAGCTCATGTCCGACATTGCAGATGTCCGCGTATATGACAATACCGTAGTTGTTATGTTTGCTGACAAGACCAAGACCAGTGCGGTGCTGGATTCCGTTGATACTTTTAGTGTAGAACAGGGAATTTCTGTTTGTATCACAAAGAAGCTGCTTGGTGAGGATGGCAACTCTCTGTACAACAAGCTTGTTACTAGAGCGCTCAAGGTCATCAAGAGAAAGCAGAAGGCTGCCGATGATGCCGCAAAGAAGAAGGAAGCAGAAAAGAAGGCTCGTGAGCTCAAGAAGGCGAGAGCAGAGCGTCGCAAGGCGAAGAAGCGTGATGAGTCTATTGGTATTCAGGCCGAGGCCATTAAAAGAGCACTTGTGAGCATTATTGGTGTTAAGGGGAACTGATTATGCGTATAAATAAGACACTTTTTTACGCCTTGTCATTCACATGGGGCATTATAATGACATTTGTAGGTGTTGTTGCGGCGTTATTCCTTGTCATGACTGGACATAAGCCTAAGAAGTACGGTTTGTGCTATCACTTTGAGGTTGGCAAGGGTTGGGGCGGTGTAAATCTTGGCATTGTATTTATTACGGCTGCCAATTCAACTGAGCACACCAAGAATCATGAGCATGGCCATGCATTGCAGAATTGCATTTGGGGTCCATTGATGCCGTTTGTGATTGCATTGCCGTCGGCTGTTAGATATCATATTCGGAATTATCAGCAGAAGAGAGGTAAGAAACTCAAGTCATATGATTCTGTTTGGTTCGAGGAACAGGCATCAATATGGGGTGATAAGTTTATATACTTTTTAGGTGGTGAATAATTTGGAAACAATTAAGGTTACAAGTAGATTGTCAACAGACGAGCGCGAGGTGCATTTGTTGTATGACGCTGAAAGCAAGATGTGGATTATGGATTCCACAGTGCCGAAGTATTTTCGTAAGGCATTAAAGCAAGGTTGGATGCCAATTCGGCAGTATGTATATGAGGACGGCACCGTGTGTGGTATGGTGTTGACCGCACCAGAGAGGTCTGTAACCATTAGAAATACGGCCAAGAAACAGATGTCTGATAGACAGATGGAGAATTTGGGACCGGATGATGAAGACGACGACAGCGAGGAATAATTGTAAATAATTTGCAAATAATGGATAATATGTATTGACATTTTTGATATTATATAGTATAATTATTACAGTTCAAAATGATTATTTGCACCTTTAACGGTATTGAAAAGTGCACAAATTGCACCTTTTGGCTAGTTAGGGGTGCAAAACAATACAGAATGATTAGAGCAGAGGCGGTGATGGGTATTGAGCAAGCAACAGAAATTACAACAATATATCTACAAATTAGATTCATCATTGCTTGAATTAAAACACTGGGATTTGCAACTGCCACTTGAACAGGCACGTAAAATGGATGGTGTTGTAGTTGCACTGGCGGATTCACAAATTCTATCTTGGATTAATGAAATAAATGGCACACAAGATTATGACGCCAAGGCAAAAGAAGTAAAAAGGCAAATTAAAATTCTTAAAAAGCAAGAAGTGACGTCAGAAAACAAGTCCGCAATAGCAAACTTATATAAAACTTTGTATAGGTTACAATTTCGTGAGGACTATATGTGTGTTGTTATGAGAAATAATGCACATTACAAGCGAGCCAATAAGGGCTTTAAAGTTAATGGAATAACATATAAGCGTTTATTATGTACTACTGGTGGTGTTAAAATGTCTACAGTGGTATATGTGAGTGAAAGAATATATGCAGAATTAAAAAAGAGATTGTCAAATAATCACAACATAGAAAAACCACTTGTGCCAGCCAAGTATTCTGCGTATGAAGCATTGGCAGCATCTGGATCTAATATAGTTAGTTGGCCACTTGGATCCGATGCGGTCATTCCTGGTGGAACTATAGTCGTTAAAGATTGTGTTACAAAATTTGTTGCGGATTTTATTGATGTCGATGACAGCAACTATCCAAATGAACCAATGGTTGAGTTGAAGAGTGACCAAGAATTTGAAAATGACGCAAGTGATGGCTGTGGAATTATGACAGTAAATCTTGCGAAGCGATGGAATGGGGAGCTTTGTGGCAATTTTGATAAGCCACTTTGTGGTTGCAATCTTCGTAATTCTTTTTTGAAGGGAATGGTTTTCCCTTTTGATATTGTCGCATTTGCCGAGCAGGTTAATGGTGCTTCTGAAGACAATCAAGAGAAGTATTTGGTTGAAGATGTATGGGGTGCTAAAAGAGATGTGCGCGACGCGGAATTAATTATTACTGAGTCGCAGTTAAAATTGTGGGATTGCTATGACTCATGGGAGGATTATTACACATCCTGCATTGAAAATAAATATACATTTAGAGTTGCAAAAACAGCTTCTGATTACGAAGACATGGACGAAGTTCGTCAGTTAAATTATCAATTTATTGCACCCTTGAGGTTAACCGAAAGTGATGTTAAGGATTTAATCAAACCTACTGTTGATGAAATTTCTGACATTCTTGGTGGTGACTATCGTAAGTCTTTGGTTTACCTATGTGGTAGCAAGCTGCAGGACGAAAGTATTCAGTATACGGATGTGGTTGCACGGGCCATTATGTTGGAGCCTAGTTTAATCGGAGATGATTATATTTGCAATCGGGTGCATCGTATGATTAAGAGGCGCATAGTTGATGCCAAAATAGGTGTACTTGATGTGCGTGGCAATTATCAAATTTTGAGTGGTGATTTATATGCTCTTGCTCAGAGCATGTTTGGTTTGCCGGTCACTGGTTTATTAAAGGCTGGTGAAATTTATAGTAAGTTTTGGCTTGAGCGTGAAGTTGACTGTGTGCTCTGTTATCGGGCACCGATGAGCAACGAACACTCTATTGTCAAACAAACTATATGCAATGATTTGGACGCGCAGTATTGGTTTCAATATATGGAGAGCATTGCCATCGTGAATGCATGGGATACTATGCCGGCAGCCCTTAACGGTTTTGACTTCGATGGAGATTTGCTCTTCACAACTGACAATGAGGTGCTAATGCGCAGACAAGCCAACCTTCCGGCACTAAGATGCATTCAGCATAAGGCAAAAAAAGAAATCATATCTGAGGAAAATTTGATTCAGTCGAATATAAATGGTTTTGGTTCACAGATCGGTCAAATTACTAATCGTTGCACATCAATGACATCTTTGATGGCGAATTATTCTGAGAGCGACGAAGAGTATAAGGTGTTAAAATATAGAACTCAGTGCATGCAGGCTGTGCAACAGGCAGAAATTGATAAGGCCAAGGGTATTAAAACATATCCTATGCAGAAATCTTGGTACATGCTTAATGAATGTAGGCAGTCTGAAGAGTACAGTGATGAATATAACGATAAGATGCGTTTTTATGAGAAAATATGTGCACATAAGAAGCCATATTTCTTTGGGTATAACTATCCTTCTTTGATGAAGGAGTATCGGGAAACGACCAATAGAGCAATGACCAATGCTCGTCAAAAGTTCAGAATGGAACTTGATGATTTATTGCACATATATGATTCTGGTGCAGATATGACCCAGGAGCAACGAGCATTTGTGGAAAAATTTTTACGAAGTTTGAATTTGGATAGTTCTAAATCAACATGCAATATGATTTGCTGGGAAGTTGAAAAGGTGTTTGACGGTCAGAAGTGTTTTGCGCCGGCAAAAATAAATTTGTATGATTTGTTGCGTAGCGACAATGCCTATGAAACTACTATTTTCAATCGCATTATTAAAGAGTGTAAGAAGTCCGAGCAAAAGCATGCAATGAGATGTGTGTTTGAGGCACTGTTAAATAAAACTGAATTTGAGGATCCCGAAGAGTATTACAATGTTGAGTTTGATATGAATGTCGTTTTAAGCGAGCTTTGTAATAATGACGATATGTTGTGTGACTTGCTGCTTGATTATTGTTATAAGTACAATGGTAATAAAGAAATTTTGTGGAATGTTTGTGGGGAAACATTGCTAAAAAGATTGTCTCAAGGCAGAAAACTTTATTACCCAATGGCGCGGTCTGACGGTGACTTTATGGTTCAGGGGAAGCGGTATGTAATGAAAGAATATACGGTGGGAGGTGATATGGATGAAGTTTAAAGGTGTTTGCTTTGATGAGCGTAGAGATTTGATTTCATATGTAGAGTCTGGGATTATGGAAGAAGACCATATTGGTCGTACAATTTATAAGAGGGCTCGATACAATTATTTCATTAAGAATTTGACCGACAAGAAGAATTATAATGAAATTATTAATTTTATTACTATAAACAGCACGGTTGGATTGACCGACTTTGAGATTTATGAGTTTGTTAATAAGGCTATCAGTAGTGCCAAAAAGGTCGGCTTAAAACAGGTTGAACACATTTATATCACCAAATCTGAACTTGATTTTATATCAGCCTTAAATGATATTAAGTTAGAGAAGATTGCATTTGTGTTGCTTGCACTTGCTAAATATCATAATGAGGTGTCTGGCGAAGATAACGACATGGTTTATATTAAGTTAAGCGAAGTCAAAAATATGGCCAGGATTAACATGAGTCGTATAGATTTTGAGTATTTTTATGCGAATTTGTATGATTATGGTGTGCTTCAGCATAATACGAGTCCAACATCTACTATTCAAATTGTGAACTTTGTTTCTCATGATGACAACGACACGGTTGTTTTTGAGTTGCAAGAAGTTGATTATTTGGAATTGGCATATACTTACTTGTCATGGAAGAATGGTGGTAATGGGTATGCAAGATGTACGGTGTGTAATCGAATGATGCGACAGAGTAAGACGAGGCCTAGAAAGTATTGTGAAGAGTGTGCCAGAGTGGCACACTTAGAAAGCAAAAGACTGTCAGAAAAACGACGCCGTGATAAAATTCGTGGACAGAATCTAACACAACAAAATGATTGATAAACAATTAGCATTTTCCTTGCGTTTTATCGAATGCAATAAAATACATGTCTAGTAAATCTATAATGGTATAGACAAGCAATGATAGCGACAACCTAAATTGAAAATATATTATCGTTCTTTGGTTTTCTTTGTGATTTTTGATAGGAGGTTATTTATGGGTGACCGAAATGAGGCATATTGTGTTTATAAGCACACAAATAAACATAATGGGAAAGTGTATATAGGTATCACTTGTAGACAACCAGAAAAAAGATGGGATAACGGGAAAGGGTATCAAAAGAACGAGCATTTTTATCGTGCAATTAAGAAATATGGATGGGCCAATGGTTTTGTTCATGAAATTGTAGCAACCGGATTGGACAAAAAGACGGCATGCAAACTAGAAATTGAACTAATTGCAAAATATAACAGTACAAATTGTAGAAATGGATACAATTACTCAACAGGTGGAGAGTGTGGTAACGCTGGATGTTGCCGATCAAGCGAGTGGGTTCAGAAGATGAGAAAGTCATTAAAAAAGCCTATTGTTTGTGTTGAATCTGGCATTACTTACGAATCAGCTACTGACGCAGAGATACAAACTAGCATTAGCAAGAGTAGTATAGGTGAAAGTTGTCGCAATCATCAAAAAGTAGCAGGTGGATTTCATTGGTGCTTCTTAAATGAGTACGAAGGAAAGCGCGCCTACATGAGAGAGGTTAGAGATATATTGGAAACCATACAAGAAGAGAAAAGATATGATGTCAATGGTCCAATTAGAAAAAAGCCTATGGGCAAAAAACACAATACAAAATGATTACAAAGGAGAAAATGTTATGGCAGATTCCATGAAGAAAAACTACAAGATTTCCGGCAGTGGTCTTCTCAGCATCGAAGGAGACACAATTATTATTTCCGTTCAAGACAAGGATGATTTCAACCTAGCCAATGTGCTTAAAGACCTCAATGAGTGCTATGTGAAGTTTAGCTTCTCATACGATGAGGATTATGAGGAAGACGTAGAAGTTGATCCTGACACTGGAGAAATCATTTAAATAATTGGGGGTATGTGTTTGCGGATGCATACTTGGGTGGTTGGAGCAATTCAGCCACCCGATATATGGGGGTGTAGCTCAGCTGGGAGAGCACCTGCCCTGCAAGCAGGGGGTCATGGGTTCGAACCCCATCATCTCCACCATATGGGATATTAGCCTAGTGGTTTAGGCAGCGGACTGTTAATCCGCCTAGATATGTTCAATTCATATATATCCCGCCATATGGCCCGGTAGTTCAGTTGGTTAGAACGCTAGCCTGTCACGCTAGAGGTCGTGGGTTCGAGCCCCATCCGGGTCGCCATTTGCTTCTGTAGCTCAGTTGGTAGAGCAGAGGACTGAAAATCCTCGTGTCGTTGGTTCGATTCCGACCGGAGGCACCACAGAATGCGGATTTAGCTCATTTGGTAGAGCGTCGCCTTGCCAAGGCGAAGGTGGCGGGTTCGAGCCCCGTAATCCGCTCCAGAAAGAAAAGTCGCGTAAGCGGCTTTTTTTGTATTATTCATCATTCATTATTCAGACACAACAAATATTATTGTGTTTGTGTTAAATATTATA
>JAEIGA010001317.1_pt1 | contig 38669 bp, 51 predicted proteins | sample 9270691 | NCBI WGS metagenome assembly JAEIGA01 (sample SAMN17057246, study PRJNA624740) | gut metagenome | biome: biome; isolation source: fecal sample | host: Bos grunniens | place: China: Xizang | collected 2019
ATATGGGGAGGGGGTGTTTTTTCTGTGACCCCCCCCTATTGCTAGAAATGTTAATAGGTACAGGGTAGAAAGAATTAACTTTCAACTACAACTTTCTTGTAATTACCAGTAAGATTGAACTTGCAAATTTCGTCAATTGCTGATTCTATTGCAAAAGTTTGATCTTCTTCAGACATTTCTTTTGACGTACGAGCAATTCTTGCCAAGTATGAACATGAATGATAGCCGTTGCGTTCGTCAAAGTTATACCATTTGTCGAATTCCGTTATTGGATTAAACGGATTGTCTTCTGTAGTAAGAGCAACACGCCTTGACATTATTGTTCTCCTTTCTACGCAAATAATAGCGTAAATGTTTTCTTTTTAGTTATGTAGAAGCTGTATAGTACCAGTTCGTATAGTCGTGTTTTTTCACTAAAAGAATTGCGCTTTCGTGGTAACTTATAGTTTTTAGTTACTTACTTTTTAGGAGGCAGTAAAACGTCCGAAACTGTACTTGTGGAAACACCAAGGGCGTCTGCTATTTCGGCCTGTGTATAACCTTTTGCAGCATAGGCCTTTATGCGTGCTTGAGTTGTTGGATTGATGACTGTTTTCTGCTTGGGCATGAAATTTTCTTTCATTTTGTCTTTGTCAGAATTGTTCCATATCTCAGTAAGCAAAGTATGCGATACAGCACCATTTTTTATGGCTTCTACTTCCTTATCAGTAAGCTTAACATAATTCTTTCCAGCACCAACTTCTTTTCTAGCCCTTTGTAGGGCCTTGGACTGTTCTTTCTTGTATTCGTCCCTTTTACCCTTTATGTCAGGGTTGTCCTGAACAACCATGTCCATGTACACATTTCCTTTTCGCTGTGCTAGCCTTTCAAGGGGCGCATTTTTCTGTGCAAGGACCACCTTAGCCTTTATAGACGCCACCTCAGAGGCGTACTCCTTACTTGCCTGGGGGTCATATTTTGAGTTGGGGGTGGAGAGGTATGCTTTGCGGGCTTCCTGTGCCAGTGCTTTACACTGGTTGGCATAATCGGCATAGATCCTCTCTATGTGGGTGCCTTCATGGTTAGGACCCGACATGAGTTCTCTGGCATCGTCCACTTCTTCCATGCGGTATGCTTTCTGTGTGTTGGGAGCCGTACCTAAAAGTATTGGTCTGCCTTCATCGTCCCTAGCAAGCTTCTTATCGCTTGTCTTTTTCCAAACGTTGTGTTCTTTGCCGGTCTCTTCGTATACCTTCTTTCCCGTAGCAACATCTATGCTGTCCTTGACAATATACTCTCCGGTTTCTGGGTCTTTAACCGTGCGAGCATATTTTCTTTCAGGCACATCCACCTTTGATGTAGCCCTAGACAACAGTGTTGATGCTCCGCCACCAGGCTTTGTGGGGTCGGCTTTTGACTGGTATAGGTTCTTAAGCTCGGCTATATTCTCGTTGTCGAATGATTGCTTGGCATTAAGATTATGCTTTTCAGCGTCAATTACCACAAGCGCGTGTCTTGTTGCTCTCGCGATTTCTTCGTCGCTGGCTCCCTGAATTGTCATATCGGTAACCAGATTAGATATCACGCCCATTTCCATTTGGGTGTTGAAGTGACCTTTGGTCTCAACCTCGTTAGGACCCTTCTTGTATATCTCTTTAGGATCAAAGTCCTTAAGTCCTTCAAGAGGGGCTTTAGTTCTTATCGCGTGGTCGTTGTTCGGTATTACAAGCACTGTATCGCCGTCGAAGTCGGCACCGCTAAGCTGCTCAGCAACCTTTGCGCTGATGCCTACAGCGTCTTTGGGGTTTGTGCCGAGAATATCTTTTCCCTGAGGAAGCTTATTATTAACCGTAAGTTCAGGTATCTCGAATATGCCCTGGTGAGGATATCTTATAAGAACAACTTTTTCGCCGTCCTTATAACCAGGAGCATAAATCTCGGTATCCTTAATATCAGTCATCGGGATTATTACATGATAACCCTGTCTTGGGAACGCTGCGCCCTTCATATGAACAGCTGCAGAATCACAATTATCAGCAAACTCCAAAAGCATCTGCTTCTTAATCGTGTCGTTCTCCAAAGACATAATATCTTCGTACTCTTTCCTACGACCTTCGTAGTCGATAGACAGCTGCTGTTTTGCAAGGTTAGGAGGCTGTTTGGAAAGCATCTGAGAAGCAATGTTTTTACTCCACTCGGCCCACTCCCCTTCGCCTCTAACTATGTTTAGTGCACCAGCATGTTCTTCGCCATTTTCATCTTTCCAGTCGTTCTGTCGGTCTATTAACGCTCCGAACCTATTCAAAGGGTCCGGATCGTCTTTTAGCGGTTTAAGAACAGTGTTGTTCTTATCTTCACCGAGCATCGGTGTGCCGACGTGTTTGTTTGTGTTAAATATAATGTCAACGCCTGGAGGAAAGTCGTCTGGGTTTCCGTATGTCGCCATGCCTTTGAGATAATGCGTATCGTTAACGTTGATTCTTACCTGTGCGTATCGGTTGCTGCCCATATCAAGATCAGCTACGCCCGGTCTGATTTCCATCATGCCGTCCTTCTCTTTACCGCCTTCTTCTGCATATCGAACCTGTACTCGAGACGGGTTAACAACATTCGGCGCGTGCATTTTCTTAATTTCCTTTGTATCAGGGTCAAGATACGCACCAGCAGTCTGAGGAGGCTGAATCTTATCGAGATTATTTATGGCGTCTTTCCATGTTGTTCCTGGAGGACAAAGAATCTTGGTGTTGGTAATTTCATGAGTACCGAGCTGCTCCACAGGAACGGTCAACACAGAATATCCGTCACGTTTCATTACTTCCAGACTCGTCTTAAGGTTCTGATATGTTGTGCCGTAATAATGTTCAGCACCTTTACCAACGTCGATGTAATCTCCGTTGAGTTCGCTGAGCTGATTCTTTAAAATATCAGTGGTATTCTGTATAGCGGTCATTCTCTGCGTAAGTCCGCGCTTCTTAAAATTACGAACCGTACCTTCGGAAATCCCAAGCCTTTCGGCTATTGCAGTGTTAGAATATCCTTTTTCAGAAAGGACCATAGTCTGACGATACTGGTCGGCAACTTTCTCCTGCCTAGCTTCAGCAAGAGCAACAGTTAAAAGGGAAGTGTTACCTTCACCTTTTTTAGGACCGTCAGAATATGTATAGCCGAGAATCTGAGCAATTTCTTTCTTTGTTTTACCTTCGTCTTTCAGTTCCTTAGCTCTTGTTATAATATCTTTGTTGCGCTGCGGGTCTTTGCCACTTCCCCAAGGATATCTTCCGCTGTGTCGCGGAGTGCCGTAATGCGAAAGCCAATCTTCATATTCGTCGGCTTCTTTCATCGCTATGGCTTCATAATATAAATCGTCCATTTACTCCGCTTCCTTCCATGATTTGATAAGTTTGTCAAATTTCCTGATTGTCTTCATAATATCATTGATGACTTCGGGTTCGGGGTTTTCAATAAGAACTTCATCGTTCTGATAGATGCGAAGTTCTATCAAAATATCTTTTGGCTTGTACTTGTACTCAAGACAGAACAAAGCCGCATAGATTTCAAGCTGCTCAAAAGAAGCCGGATTGACTCCGGTCTTCAAATCGTGAATCCTTAACTCGTTGTTTCGGAAACTAATTGCGTCAGCAGTTCCAAAACAATTCTCGCTATGAAACAACACAACCTCAGGCGTCATCTTATAAGCTATCGCGTCATTCACATACATAGGCAGCGTGCGCTTAGATTTGCAGAGCTTCTCACCAAGCTCTATGGCTTCTGCGGCAAAGGCATGAATTCTAGTTCCTCTACTCGCAGCTTGCATGTTCTGATAAACCATCGCTAGCTTTTCATCAGAATATCTTAGCCACGAATGTTTGCTCGCGCCAAGAAAAGCATGCAAGTCTTTTAAGTTCGAGTGGTCAATGAATTTCATAGACTAATAACTCCTTTCAAATATCAGTCGTCAAAAATCGCAAAAGTAGTCGTACAGTCTGTTTAGCACTTCAGTCTTGTTTTCCGGATAGATGAAATCTCCAAACGCATATCGAGTAGCCTGGTCGATGTAGCGTTTCTGATTGGGTCGCCGACTAGCTTCTTCTTCTCGTTTACATTCGAGAAAAGCATACTTGTTCTTGTAGATAACTGTCAAGTCGGGTATGCCCTGAATATCCGTAGGGTCGTTCTTCATGACTATGCAACCAGGAAATAAAAGCTTAAGCTCTGATTTTAGAGTTGCTTGAAATTGGTTTTCTCGCTTGCTCAAATATCATTCGCCTCCTATCATAAAAATTGAGAAAATGCAAAAAATGCCCTTCCTTCTCATATTGGGTGTGTTTAAAATGCGTACGTAATTATTTGCCGAAAACCATAAAACCCATAAAAATCGTCAAAAATATCAAACCTGTAAAAAAGTGTACGTAATTTGTCAGAAAAATCCTGAAAATCCTATTAGTTTTTCAACTCTTTCTTAATTTTATGCATTTTTTTCTTAGTAATATGAAAAAAAAGTAGGATTTTCAGGATTTTTCTGACAAAAATATGCAATTTTTGCAAAAAATATGAACAAATTGTTAACAAAAATCCGTACGTTATCACAAAACTATCACAATTCGTACGTAATTATTGTCAAAAAATGCAAAAAATCCTGTTTTTATCCTGTTTTTTTTATAAAAAATATAAGCCGAGTTAAAAATTCTAAAAAAACGTAACCCGTGTTTGGGTTACGTTCTTAATATCACTCTCCTATTTCTCTAGGTATTACCCTCTTATCGGGGTCAAATACGTCGTCTTTTTCATTCTCCAACATACACTGCAGTTCTAACAAAACTGAGCCAGGGCCTTGTCCATCCATCAGCCGTCTAATACTTCTAATATAAACGGCATCGGTTATAACTTTTGCCTGCCATAAGTCTCTTACAGTCAGCAGTGCCATTTCAAATTTCATTTTCTCCATAATTAAAACCTCCTAAAAAAGTCAAACCTTTCGAACCGGGGTTGGTTCTCATATTGGAGATGTTTAATTTACGACTCCTTTAACTTAGTAATAAGCCTATCCAATTCCTCCTCACGAAGGATTCTCTTGCATGTTACCCCCACTGCTGGGACGTCTTTAAAATATAATTCGTATGTCTTTCGTTCGACATTACATCCTCTCGCACTGAACCATCCTGGCCCAAATACAAATAAGTCAGCAGCCGCCATCTCCTGGATAGCCTGTCCAAGCCACCAGGTTCTAGGCGGATTCTCGGGATCAAGCCCAAGAGTCTTCATACGACACTCATCTTCAATAGTTATCTGACGACCAACATAATTGATCGGCATCAGGCTAAAGTCGGTAAGACCTTTTTCTTCAAGACACTTAGTAACTCTTTTCAGAACCTCAGATCTTTTTTCGCTAATCTCAACGAAGCTAAGTCCGTGCATAGGCTGCGACACAAACACTTTTATTTCTTTCATTAATATCATCCTTTCAATTGAATATACACTGCCCACTTGGAATATAACCAAGCGCGTCGTCTTTTGGAATATCCGAACAACTGATGTTACAAATCGGACATGGCATCATTACATAAAGAGCTCCATCGCCATCAAAGTCATCCCTCCATACGGTTCCACAATTTATACAATGGTAATATCTCCACTCTGTGGGCTTTCTCCCATGGTATAAAACCTCTGTTGCCATTATTAATCACTCCTTTTCCATATTTATAGGTGTCCCAACGGTCCCAACACTGCCGTTACTGTCCGTAGGTGTGAAATGATCCCCAGGAAACGGATACATGTACCTGAACATCAAGTAGTTCGCGGCGTCTACGAGATGCTCGCTGTTTTTGTCCTTTTCAAATGCGTCAATGCATCTTTTAGCAGTCTCAAGTGCATCGACTCTACCGCTCCCGAAGTTATCACGTGCGGGGCCATACTTATAGAAACTTATTTCAACACGAGCCTTACGCTCCTTATCGAACTGTTCGAAATACTCCCTTTTTAATACATCATTCATCGTCATACACCTCCTCATTTAGCCAGTTGTTTAAGCAAGTCTGGCAATCATGGCTTGTTATAAATTCTTTATCCTCGTGCGGACAAACGTGCTCTTTATACCCGACCTCATTGATAGCTGTAAATCGACTGTCGAACGCTTCCTGGATGCAGAAAGTGCGTTCTGAATAACTTGGTGCCGATAGAGTATCGTTAACATAATTATCAATCTTTTTTAAAAGATCATACGTCGCCATATTGTTAATCATTTCTCTGTTTTTCATTTTGTTTTCTCCTTATTCTCTATAGTCGTCGTAAACTTCTATATAAATATAATCGCCGAGTTCCTCGTCATTAACGAAATCCACAACTAACTCTTGTCCATTAACGGCTTCTGAAATCTTTTGTAATAAATCACCAAGAGATTGAACCGGTATCTTGCCCTTAGATAAAAACTGATCGTCTTCCGACCATAAGGAGGTTCTACTAATTTTAACTCGATGTGTCGCTTCCCATGTGTCCGGCCATGTAAAACCCAAACATGTTTTGCCTTGATCTTTGCGAGCATAAGGACCCGACTTGGGAATCGTCACTACCATCTTTACACTATTAATATCCATTATTCTTCCTCCTCTTTTAATTTAAAATGATATCCTTTATGTTGTTTTTGTATACCGATGCAACACCGGTATACGTTTGGTCTACTACCACCGATTGACTCGGCAGCAGCTTTGTATGTTTTAAATATCTGTCCCGTCTCCTCGCATATTACAGGAGGGTGGGTGACTGGCTTTCCTGGTCTGCGGTTAGTCATTTGACCCACCTTTCTTAGAACTTATCTTTGGCTCCCATTTAGATTTCCAAGTCACATGTAATGTGGCTCGCGTCATATTGTTGCATATATCTGGCACATCATCCGTACCAAGTTCTGGTGCATCATACGTTACTTCAATGCCATTCGGTTCCCCAAGCACAATATCTCTCTGCAAAAGAAAGTCCGCAAAGGAGGAGATTGAGTGCCATATTAAGTTATAGGCTTCCTCATTGTCTCTAGGTAAAGCTGGTGCAGGCAATACTGTTTTATGGCGCATATCATTGTAATCTTCGAATATAAGCGCATAGTCATATATATGCACATTGCTCGGTTGTTCATCTACCATCTTGACAAACGCCTGCGCGATCATTTCGACTACTTCGTCCTCCGTAAGTTCGTCACCATGATACTCACCAAATGTATTGATTTCTTTCATGTTCATATTTCATTCCTCCAGTTTCTTAACTTTCTTTAACATAATGCTATATTGCACAGCACCAAAAATATAATTAGCGGTTCGTCCCAGTAAAACTGCTATGGGCCAGCAATCAGCCCAATTCCAGTCGCCCTCCCAGAAATGAAGAGCGACGCAGAACGTCGCCGTGATGCAGCATACCGCTAAGAGTATGCAGACAATAATGTTTTTGAATATATAATACTTAGTATTATCTACCATTATTTTCATCCTCCTTAAACTGCGGAACAAGTCCACCTTCTAGAGTTGCATGGCACTCCATTATCTTAGGGTCTAGATAGGATTTAGATATTCTAACATATTTGACCGGCCCTATTTTGATAGGACCCGTAAAACGACGTTCCGCTTCTGTCATAATCTTCAGAAGTATATCGGTAACGGTATCGTTGATAGCAAACTCGACTTGGTCAGCATCAAGTGTCGTTATATCTCGGCAATCGAGAACCATACTGTATGTTATATCTTCAAATTTAAGACGGAGAACAACCCCGTTAATGTCGCTGTCTTGCCATAAACTGTTTACGATATTAGTCAATGTTTCGAGTTTCATCATTTTCTTCCTCCTCGTTATATAGAATTGCAACCGAACCTTCTGGCGCCTTAAAGACAGCATTAACAGTGTTAAGTGTTACATCCCACCACGTCTTGAACGCAACATGATCTTTGAGGAAGGCCGGAATTTCAGCCTTGAGGTCATCAGGAAATACCGTAACTGCAACGCAGGTATTAGATGCTGTCAGAACTATATTACTGTCAATGTAGTCCTGATGCCCCTTGAGCCGACTATGAATTAGCTGTCCCATAATATCCATAGCGTCTTCGGGATATCCGGTAATCGTATATCTTACTGAATATATGTTGTCCATAATTATTCCTCCTTATAAAGTAACTGCTATAAAGTCACCGCTGTCCAAATATCGAACAGCGAGATTTTCTTTGCTGCGATAGCCATTATATTGACTTTGGCTATCTTTCTGTATTTGTAGTTGTTTTTGAGAAACTCCGCAACCTCTTTTGATGAGAAGAGATTACCGGAATACTTTTTGAAGTTCTCGTCGTACCAAGCCGGAACTTTCTCCTTAGGTACCGGACGCAGTTTTCCAGTCTTTACCCAATGAGTTACATGGGCTGGTTTTACATCAAAAAGCCTCGATAGTTCACCAGTGGTAAAGAAATATTCCTTCTCGCGAGTGGCGATTGTTATAAAGTCAAAATCGTTGATCGCCGAAGCTTTCTTTGCTTCGATTTCATCGTTGTTTGTTGTGGTTATTCTCTCCATTAGTTGTTTTCTCCTTATGTTTATTTTCGAAGTGCTCACAGTCAAAATCCTCTGCAAACCTAGGTCCAACATACTCGTTAGTTATGTCACAGAATATAGCTTTTTCGTATTTCCGTCTCTTTCCTCTGCGTCTGTAATGGTGCTTGCATATGCAGCAAGGATGGAGAATCGGTCGATATGTATCCATTGAGCACGGGAATGTATCTCGTTCCGTCTCAGCATAAAGAATATAATTCAATATATGAGGTAAACCGAGTTTGGTCATACCACTTCTAAGATGCACCCATATAGGGTCATCTGTTTTATGATATTCCCCAAGTTTATAAATCTTTTCTATTGCTAGCTGTTCATCGGTCTCAAGATGATATCGCAACATTCGGGCATATCTGGTGCATACACACTCCTTATAACAGAAGCTCTTCTGCGGAAATAGCTCTGCGATAACGTTCATGGGATAGACGTCGTAGTCATCTTTGAACATAAGGTTATAATACCTCATACAGAACACAATATCATTGAGTGTAACGTCGCCGACACCCCTCCATGACAGTATCTGCCACTTTGTATACTGTCGAAGTTCAGAAATGTCTGTTAGCTTACGAGAGTTGATGAGAAGGCGTTTTGTCCTTTCCTTAAGAGGCGTTTCCTCTATAGGTATTTTTATGCCAGGGTCGTTAAATATACGGTTCATTATCTAACCCTCCATATACGTTTCAAAGAATTTGACATGTGGTAGAAAAACTTGCCTGTTTCTTCACACGTTCCCGCGACAACCTTTTTTATATATCCCGGAACGTTTTTGACGCTTTTTGTTTTAAGAATGCATCCTATGCTCCCTACTGGCAAAAGGACAAGAAGCATTAAAGTTACTACTATAATGCCTATAAAAACCAGCCCTAGCACGAAAAACGTACTTATAATATTCGATATAAATCGCAATACTAAATTCATATTTTATCCTCCTATAATCTATAATTACGTACGACAAAAGCAAAAAGCCCTGTTTCCAGGGCCTTGCTTGCCGATGGTTCGTTTACTTCATTATATACGGCTTAGACTTCTTCTTGGTGTCGTTGTTGAGAAGACCGAGTTCATCCTTTATGGCAAAGGCGACATCGATCTGAACGTTTGTCAATGTTCCAAGACGGTAGTCGTCTATCTCCTCGTACCATGCGCAGAGGGCGTTTTCTGCAATCCTGAGCAGTCTATTTTCAGAATCGGTCAGCCCTACCACGATGGGCAGTTTGTTGTAGTAGTCCTTGATTCCGTTGATGACAAACTCGCTCATGTTGTCGAGCTTGTCGAGTTCGTAGGCGCCGATCGTTGCAACGCTCAGTTTTAAGGCCTCTGCAATGTCCTTCTGTGTCAGACTAAGTAACTCTCTTCTTATTTTGTGACGATATGTGAATTTCATAGTAATTTTCCTTTCTCACAATACAATTTTTCGTTAAAATTCTGTTTCCGATTTAGACATCTTTCTATCGCCTTATCTATCTTGCTATCGCTTCTAAAGCGATAATAATATAAGTCGGTATAAGACGTGTTGAGACGGTCTATCCTTCCCATCGACTGCTTCATCATTTTGTATGAATAGTTTAGGGAGAAGAATATAATACAGTCCGTCTCTATACAGTTCCATGCCTCCGACCCCGAGGCATATTGTACAAGGTAAGCCCATCTTTCCCCTTTCGGGACTTCCTCATGCTTATGTCCGTTTCGCTCTGCGAATGTAATGTCGTTTATACTCAAAAGTTCTCTGAGCCCCTCAAGTTCATAATCGAAGTTATAGAACACGATTACTCGAGGATGCTCCTGCATAATGCGGAGAACTTCTAAATATCTTTCTTCAGAAGCATTCGAAATACTCCTCCATTTCGAACACAACTGAGAATAGTTCTCGATTGGCGCATCTTTGTCGAAGTCCCATCGAGTGTCCGTTATTTCCTTGTACGCTTTTTCGTCGTAGGGAAATATCTTTGTGATTTCATGTGCCTCTGTCGGCTTGCGGTAAAACATCGTAACCATTATAGAGTCACGAAGCCTAACTAGCTCGTCAACATCGGTGTATCGTTGTACCTTGGGATACTTTGTGTACGGAGAGAACACGACATGCCTCTCCAAGAAGTCCTTTCGGTAACGGTAAAAGTTATTAGCCAGGAACACCGGAATATAATCCATCCAAGTGTCGCCTGGCGTCGCCGTCAGCATAATCCATTTGTTACGCCGAGCAATCTTGACGAACGTACGAGCCCATTGTCCTTTGCCAACCGCTCGTTGCTCGTCAAATATAAAGAAGGCATCGGAGACTCCAATGTATTTTCCTATGTTATTCCAGCTGTCAACAACGAGGGAAATATCTTTGTCGACTCCGATACCGAGTTTTAACGCATCCGCCTCCCATTCGGAACTATCACGTTTCATGGCAGTTGTTATTATATATAAAGGCATGGACTTGTCAAGTGCCCATACTTTACTTAAGAAATATCCAAGGGCTGTTAGGGACTTACCCGTTCCAACCCCGGCGACGAGAATGCAACCGTTATGGAGCTCCTCTATCGCCTTCTTTTGATGTGCGTAAAGTTCCATCGTTTTTGTTCCCCGCTTCGTTGATTGTCTTCGTTCCCGCTAGGACTTCTAAAATATCTTTCGACCTTTCTAATATTGGAAGTATCTCAGCAACTGCTTGCCGATACCCAACGGAGTGTCCTGCGGCGCATCCGCAACAGAATGCTATAAACAGCGAAGCGAGTGCTATTAAAATATAAGGAATCATTTTGTTCTCCTTCCATACATTTTTGCAGGTACTGCTTCTATACGAGCCAGCACGCTGCGCTGTTTCAGATATACAAACAGCCTTTCATAGTCGTGCTTATCGCAAAGGACAGCAACCGACCCTTCAGACGTTGTCTTGGTCTTCCGCCATTCGATATTACAGTGGCGGTACGACGCAAGAGTCTCCGCATAAGCAACAAACGCTCGAACCTCCTCGAGTGATATATTGTTGAAGTGAAAAATATAAATCATTTCAAACCCTCCAAATAATTACGTACGACAAAAGCAAAAAGCCCTGTTTCCAGGGCCTTCGCCTTTAGGTTGTCTTAAAAAATCTCGTCCATAATCTCACGTCCCGAAGCCGTCACAACAATTTTTGGCTTCTTCTCCCAGCGTTCGATTCGTATATAACTGTTAGGCACCTTCATCGCCGTATCATCAACGATGTTTCGGAGCCGCTTGTGCATCGAATTCGCCGCCTCGATAGAGTCGAATTTCATTGTTAACTTCACTTTCTTAACGTGCTTCTTTATGTTCTTCAGTTTCATAGAAACCACCTCCATTATAGACGTGTTTATTTTACGAATCACATAAACGGATCCTCGTCGTCGGTAGGAACGTCCATGTGCTTCATTGCCATACGAGATACTACAGCATTTGCGTAGAACTCCTGCAGATAGCAAGGTCTTCTGCCGTTCTGCTCGTTTATTCTGCCAAAGCCAAGTACGAGGTCAGGCTTGTCAATCATGAGGCTGTCAAGTCTGTGGCAGGTCTCATTGTCGAGAATATCAGTCGTGTCGCCGATGTTGACCTTAACAACAGGTGGCTTGAACTTGAACGACACCTTGACCTTTATGGTGTGTTCGTCGTCATAGCCCTTTTCAGGGTTGCCGGGGTAGGTCTTTATCGGGATGCCGATGCTTGCGAGGTCATCGACTGTATAGTCTCTGCCGTCGAGTTCGTTGTGCACAACCTCGGGAAGCTTGATTGTGAAGTATTTGTAGCCTTCACGTGTTTCAGGGTCTACGCCGTTGTAGTGGAAGTCACCGTCTGTTCTTCCAGACCAGTTAGAGAACCATGCTCCATACTTGAGGTCCGCAGCCTCGATTTCCATGCTTATTCTGCCTTCCAGATTCAGATAAAACTTTGCCATTTTTAATTTCCTCCTTGAAAATATAAGATTTGATTACTTGTCCTGCTTCTTGTCGGCCTTGTATGCCTTTTTCTGCTGCTTGTTCATCGTCGAGAATATCATTCCTCTTTTGATGGTTCTGGTTAAGCTTGTCATGTCGATAAACTCCTTTCTGAAAAATATAAAAAGAAAGAAGAGATATGTGCAGGATTTGAACCTGCGTCCTCTACTAATGTAGCGCTCTACCACTGAGCTAACCATCTCTTCTCACTATAGACGTGTTTAATTTACGAATTAAGCGGTTTCTTCGACGAACCACTCAAAGTCGCCATACTGCGATATACTCGCTCGGGCGTCATCACATAGGGCGTTGAAGTACGAAATATCAATGTCGTCTTCGTACTTGTCCTTAACGTCTTCGGCCTCGAGCCATCTGTATCCCTTGGCACCCGTTGCATATCCATACCGACCGTCTTTCTCGCGCATCAGAAGACCGCCACCTCGTCCAGGCTTAATCGGGCAGAACGCTCCGACTCGTCCTACGAAGTGATAGTCATGGCCTTCGTATATGAGAATATCAAGTTCGTCACGTCGAGCCTTAAGCTTCTCAAGCTTCTCGCCAGATGCTTCAGCCATTGCCTTCTCGACTTTTTTATACTCTTTCTCATACTCGGACACGTCTTGTAAACCTTCGTTCATATCCAAATATAAAGCAGTCTTTACAGACTTTGTTTCCCTAAGGTCGTTGAAGACTATCGGCGCATGAGCGAATAGTCTCTTGAAAATATAAGGCACTGCGAACTGTGCACCAGTTGCTGTCCACGGCGTCTTTATCTTCTCGCCAGTAGATAGTTCAACTTCGTGTTCTCCGTCAGCATACTTTGCGATGTATACGGCGTCGTTTACGAGACACATCTTCTCATACGTAGCTTCGTGCTCGAAGTCGTATCCATACTGTTTGCCGTAGTCCATAACGAATTGTACGATTTCGGGTGTAGCATTCGGTATCTTGATAGAGTCCGTCTTGATGTGCGCAACTGTAAACCCTCGTGCCTGAACTTCGTGCTTGAGGTTAACCATAAACAGCGAACCTCTCTTTGCAACGATGTTGTCGACGTTGTCCTTGTGCCTTAGCTGATTCTCGAACTTCGCCGACGTTAGACCATACGCTGAGTTAAGTGCTGTCTTGAGGGCGTTTGATAGGTCTTTCATAATACCCATATCGTCATTCTCGAGCGCTCTGTCCACGTATGGTTTGAGCTTGCCGCCTAACAGAGTGTTCAGACCATCCCAGTCTTTGTGCTTGATAAATATCCTACCCTGCTTGAGAGCTGAGTAGTTCTTAGTGTACTTACCAAACAGATTGAGCTGTTCAATACTCGTCGGATGCATAGAGGCAATATCAAGCAAGAATACGTCTGTGTACATGCCAGGTTCAGCATATACGTAGCCTCCCTCGCCAACCTCTTCGCCACGATATATCGACTTGCCGTACTCGTAAGTGTAACCGGGGAACATCTCAGACAAGTCAGTATACACGAGCTCCTGGTCAGTCTCGCTCTTCTTCTTGCCTTCGAATATAAGTTTTGCAGTTAACTGGTTAGTTGTGTCATTAACACTTCCGCCCGCAATATCTGCGAGTATCTGTCTAGCCGTCCAGTCGCCTATGAGATGCTTATGTACCGCTTCTGTTGCGAGAACATCATTAGCACAATACTGCGCAACTTCGTCCCACTTCTCGAACGGCACCTCTTCGTCCCATTTGAGACCACACTCCTTATGTGGAATATCAAGCTGGATTTCCCACTTCTTAAGGCTCTGCTTATGCATTGCCGATGCGTAGTCGTAAATATCCGTATAGGACAGGTTGTACGCCATTGGGAATTTTGCATTCTTGTCACCTGCTATAAGGCGCTGAGATAGCAAATATAATTCGTAGTTGTCAGAACCCATCATTCTTGCCCAACAGATGTGGTTATCGTAGTTTCTGTTATTGAACCCGACAAGCCTAAAGTGTGTCAGATACTCAATCTGATGTGGAGTAGGATTTATCCATATTATAGGTTCTTTGGATTCCGGCTTCCACACGACCACAAACAAGTTCGGGAAGACTTCGACGTCAAAGAATACAAGTTCGTCTGAGTCTGCCATGTATTCCGCAGGTTCCTCAAACACTTCCTCTTTGGACTTCAGAGGCATCTTGTCGACCAGCTTCTTACAGTAATCGGACGAGTTAGACGCATTACAAGCGAATGCATAAATTTCCGTATACATATCGCTTACATCGTACTGTATACCCTTATCATAAGCGTCGGTCAGTCGCTCATATATCCAGTCGATGTTTCCCTTTGTGTAGTCATGGATTTCTTTATTGAGAGCGCGTCGTATGGTCGTGTGAAGTTTCTTGTTGTCCCACACGATGGCTTCATTATACATTTTTTTCTTCACCTCGCTCTTTGTCGGAAGTCCGCTATTGATAGTCGCTATAGGAATATCATTACATTTTACGAGCTTCCTTCGGAGAGAAAGGTCTCCTGTGTATACCTTCACTTCTATATCGTCAGAATAAATAGAAGACAAAGAATTAACGTCACCATTGTAAATATAATGCAGATGCAAAGCAGTACCAGACTTGCTAAGCTCCACATAAGTTGGAGGGAAGCTAGATGCAGCTTCCAAATTAAGCGAAAGATCTTTCTCCCCCCTTTCGTTTTTAAGGTCGAAGTCAACAACTATATAGTGCTCGTTGGGCACTTTGAGATAATGGAGTTTTGACGTGTCAATATCTTTTAAAGTTGTTGTACACTCAACCCACTTGTTTCTCGGTTTCTCCGATCTTGTGGCATATTGTGCCGGGCAGTCTTTGAACTCAATGTCAAGCAACGAGGGTTGTTTCTTGAGTTCAATCCACGTGTCGAGTTTCTCGAGCTCTTCCTCTGAGTCCGAAATATCATTGTCGTCCCGACTAGACGGCGGAACCATTCCGAGCTTCTCCCATTTGAAACCTTTGAAGTAGTTCCAAACGTGAGTGCCGTCCGAAAGCCTCGTCTCGGGATAGAACTCCTTAAAATATCCATAGAACTCGACCTTGAACTTCTGCTTGTTCAGATGGAACTGGATGTCGCTCTCGTCACAATACTCTTTGTATTTCGCATACGCAACAGAAAGCGAGATACCATCTTCGGACTTGAATAGTTCGCTATACCGCTCTTCGAGAAACGAGTACACGATGTTCGTAGACCTCATCATCCTCGTTGGTATATACCCATGATAAATATCAGGGTTCGCCTTATATACCTGAAGACAATGATACGCAATACCACCGAGCTCGAACTTGATCTTCTCCATGCAGTTGTTGTACTGTGTGAAGCCTAGCGTGTTGCCAGTTGGGGAAATATCAATCAGTCGTCTGATAAGACCTGATTTCGAGTCGGTTATTTGCACTTCCTTGTTACTGCCCAAGAACAGCATACAATGGAAGACTGACTCATACGTCGCTTTGAATTTTTCGTTAACATTCATAGGTTCGTGAGATATCAATGAGTTGAGTCGTGTGTTATCCTCAATTTTGCTAAGGTCCGTATCGTCTTGAATTGCAACTAGCGGATTCCCTCGTAACGACTCCAGAGCAAACGCTGCAGACGCCGAGCCAATAGCCTTAGCATCAATGGTGGCACAATAGTCTCCGAAGAGCATACGGATTATCTTGAGTATTGTAGACTTACCGGTACCTGCATCGCCTACGAACACACAGAATTTCTGTATCCATCGTGCATCTCCAGACACAACTGCGCCTATAGCCCATTCTATTTTCTGTCGCTCTTCTTCGGAATATAAAGTAGATATGAGCTCCTCATACGCCGGTGTTGGCTCCTCTTGTAGCGCGTATGGCAGACAGAACGATGAGTAGTCTTCCTTCTTTACGTCCTGCCCAGCAAAGATTATTTTGTCATCGAGCTGATGATAACAATCTCGAGTCTGACGTTGTAGATAGTGTATCCACTTGTCGATGGACCCAGTATCGCTGCGCTTCAAATATAATACACGACAAGAGTCGTAGCGTCCTCGCTCTTTCCCTTCTTCTGCATATTTGAACAACTCGTTGTCTATTAGCCGTATCGTGTCGTCCCAATCCTGAGACCATCGACCGGCTTCTTCGTCCCAGATGGCATAGAAGTCTTTACCTCTCACCATAAGATCTTTGGACTTTCCCACAATAAATACGGGGAATATCTCTGTACCTGAGCGTGTGACTCTTTCTGTTGGCATGAGAAAGTCCAGAGGCATCGTAGACACCTCCTTTCGATTGAAATATAATTATTGCTGTGATTCTTGATACTTCTTCACAGCCTCTCCGACCTTTTGTAAGCTCGAGAAGTCGGAAGCTATCTTCGCAGGCTCAAATCCTGGCAAGCCCGCTTTATGTGCTTCCTCGTTATGCTTGTTGAGGTGGAGTTTCGAAGCCTTAAGCGACTCCTCGAGAATATCAGTCACTCGGTTCTCTGTGATGTCGAGTTCTTTGGCAATGTCTCGGTTAGAATATCCTTTAAGCTTGAGTCGCTTAATGTCGTCTTCGAGTTTCATTCGCTTGTAAGCCATCTTCCGAATTCGCATTTCCTCATAGCACCTCCTCATTCTCGCTGAGATACCATTGCATGGCATCCCAAAATGATACCGTTGTAAGATCGACACGGGTTGTAGGTATAGGCCAGGGCGAACCGTAGCCGTTTGGGTTAAATCTTCTGTCGAACCACTTGTTGACGGTAACTCTTATAAAGTTAGCCGCCTCAAATGACCAGTTGTCGTCTGACAAATACAATAATCCTAGGTTCTCGACGAAGAGCCAGAAGAACTGACCAGTTCTTGAGCCATCTGCTGTGTTGTGCAGTGTGTAGTCTGCTCTCTCCGCCATTGCAACTAACAGTTCAAGCGCTGTACAAGAGCCAGGCATAACGTCGTATATGGCGTTGCTACCGTCCTCAGTGGCGAACTGCTTTCTGAGTTCAAGAGCGTCTATAACCCTCGCCTGGTCGAGCGGATGGATGAAGTAGTACTCGACTTTATTCAATTCCTCAAGGAGGAAAATATAATGCGAGGTTTCGTTGGTAGCTACCTTGCGACCAAGCCACATTGTGTATTTGTTAAATATGATGGCCACCTCCTTTCTTTAAATGTAAAACGATATGTCGCACCATGGTTCTTCAGGAATTGGATACTGACTGAAAGTAGGCAGAATACCCAGCTCTATGGACGATCACTGAATAGTCTGCCTTTGTCTTTTCGTTTCTGAAATATAAATAGTCCGTATCGGAATGAGCATCCACGAAGTCCATAAGTTCTTCGAGAGTCATTCCTATAAAGCCTTTGCACGCATCAAGAGGCTGGTCCGCGTCATCATACAGGCCCTCTTCAACCATCCACAGATGGAGTTCTTCCTTGGTGTGTCGAGCATCCATATCGTGGAACTCAAGTTCTGTTATGAGGAAAATATCAGGGTCGTTGGTTATGGTGTCAGGGACGATTTCTTCGTTAACAACGACCTCGTCTTTCTGAACGGGAGAATATGCACGGAGAATATCAGAACCTTCTTCCTTGCTCTTCTTTGCATTCTCTATACCACTTCTAAATTCCTGAACAACTTCCTCGTCTGTCTTTCCGGTGTTAGACTTTACAGACTCTGCGATTGCATCCCAGGTCTTTTGTCTCGAAGAAGCCACTTCTATCGGCTGGTCCTCGACAAATATCCTGTGCACTTCTTTGAGCTGCTCGTGCATCGAACGAACTTCCTCGGTAGTTGCGTTTGCCAGATGGTCGAGCTTCTTGTTGTAATAGCGTCTTGTGAATATAAATGTAACACCTGCGGCTGTAGATGCGGCAATCATTCCTACTATTATGTTATTCATTTTTAATACCTCCATGTCAATGGTTGTAAATATCGCCCATAGGTGTAATCATTAAGAACCAGTCACGCTTCACCGTGTCACCGTTGCTGAGGGCCGCTTGGTCAAGCAACTCGGTGTATATGTTTCCAGACCTGTCTGTATTAGCTTTCGCTCCTACTAACTCCCACAAATATCCGAGACCGAGATTTATAGGATGTGATGAGCCGTCATCCCACCAGCCATACCGAACATCGTCTATCGTTTCGTCGTCTACGATATAGCCTATCTTGTCGCGAATATCCTTTATACTTACGTATTTTCGTTTCTTCGACGTAAGCTCTCTGTTGAAGAAGTCCTCGGTGGCTTGGAGCTGCATCAGCCGGTCGTAAGGGTTCTTATACCAGTAACTATCATCGATTGTCTCCTTCATATACGAAATCATGAAATGGTCGCAGTTTGTTTTGTAGTCAACCGGGGTATCGACTTCGCGGTCGGCGTATTCTCTAAGTGAGTCGCTGTGATAGGAGATTTTCTTTTTGCCGTTCTCCTTTACCCTCTCAAAATCGCAATTATCAATTGCGTCGGGTATGTTTTCACCGGTCCTCAAGGCGTTGGCTACTTCGTCGCCGAATGTCTGTCGAGTGTTCCAGTCCATTGTCGATAACGCTGCGGTCGCTAAACTGGCAACGTTTGTTGCGGAAGCGAGTCTGGACGCCTGTTCCTTGAAGCTATATATCAACAGAGCGTTGCCTGCAACCCACAGCACTGCAGATTTTGCATACAGCTTAGTCGCTCTGCAACCGCTCTTAATATAAACCTGCTTTCTAGCAGATTTATATGCTTTGGGATTTGCATCCTTGTCAACAGAGGTTTCAACGGCTTCAAACTCTCGTTTTGCCGGCTCCAGTATCTTTTCTTCAGCCTTTGTTGTGGCCTTCACAGCCTCTATGGTTGCAACTGCCGACAAGGACAGCCCAAATATAAACGCTATCGTAGGAGCGTTTGCTTTAATAAACGTTGTAAAACTCATGCCATTGCCTCCTTTACGTTGCTTGCTTCGGTAAATATAATTTCCGGAACAGAGGTCTCAGCGATTGCGTTTGTAAGCTCGGTATTCTCGATCGCTGTGTCGAGAATTTCGGTAGCCGCATCTACTACTTTTCCAGCTTTGCGGTTACAATATCTTCCATATAAGTATGCTCCTCCAGCAGCCACAATAACGGAACTTGCTATTGCAAGCTTTATGCGGCGTTCACGCTTGAGATACTCACGGCGCTCTTCTCTGGTCATACCTGCGAGAGCTTCGATTCTCTCGTCTCTGGCGTCAAGCCTCTTGTCTCTCAGATTCTTAATAGGGTTCTTCTTGCTCATTTTTGAGTCCTCCTTATTTTAATATAATATTTGTCAAGTCCTTTTTGGACATAACAATCTGTACGGTCGTGTTGATGACAACTGTGTCGCCGTTTTCGCTGGCTGACAACTCGCTCAGTATTAGTGATGGCTCCACGTTGAATTTTTGCTGGATTATCTTTTCCAGCTTCTTCGCTAGAATGGCTCGCATGAACGAATTGTTCAGGTCAAGTATTTTCATTATTACCTCCATATAATTCATAGATCTTAAATATCCCTTCTCTATACTTCTCGACACGCTTCCTGTAATTGCTTATTTTGTAGGAGCTATATACAATAACTCCTGTTACTAACCAGGTTACAATTATTACCACAGGATTGTCGATGAGTGCGCCGTATATACTAAATACGAGGCATCCTGCAGACACTATTGCAGCTTCCGCGATATCTTTGTTTTCCTGTGCTGGCGTTTTCTTAGTAGACCATTTCATTTTTTTTACTCCTTTTCTATAAAGACACCGTAGACATTCGCCCACGGAAACTTGTATTTGCCGTCGGTTGCCAGCACAATCAAAAACTGCGGGTCTGGCTGAACGGAACCAGACTTGACTACGAGCTTGCGATTGTCAGGCAAGAATATAACTATTCGGCTCACTCTTCCACCTCCAGTTCTTTTAATAATTTATTAAGTTCCACAGCGGTTTGATAATATGCCGTTTCCGAAGTGGCGGTTATTTGTTGCTGCATTTTAAGAGCGGCAACAACGATTTCTAAGTCATTCTTATATTGTTCTTTATCCTGTTGTGTCGCTAGGGGCGGATTTTGCATTTTTACCATTATTGGTAGCAACTTATCGAACGCTTCGTCCATCTGAGCATTCATCGCAGATAACATCGCGAATAGTTTGGTGGCTTCCTTTATGTCGTTCTTGTATTCTACTATCTGTTCAAAAAGATCCATTTTTAACCTCCAAATCTACCTGCAAAAAAGTGTACGTAATTTGTCAGAAAAATCCTGAAAATCCTATTAGTTTTTCAACTCTTTCTTAATTTTATGCATTTTTTTCTTAGTAATATGAAAAAAAAGTAGGATTTTCAGGATTTTTCTGACAAATTACGTACGGATTTATGCAGGTTTTACACTATTTTTTGCAATTTTTACGTACGTAATTACCTCTGTGCAATCCTTTTAGGTCTCGGTAAAGGCAGGAAATACTTGCCGTCGCGCCTTAACAACGGTCTGCAATTGATCGGTTCTTCCCAACCCCAGGCCTTGTCGGTGAAGTCAGCAGGGACAGCAGACCAAATATAAAATGCATATACATCGACCACGCCATACTCGTTGATGGCATAGTTGATCTTTTGCAGTACAGCATCTGCTTCGGCGTACGTGGAATACCCAACATCGTCCAGCGAATATCCAGCGGCTGTCTTACCGACCGATTGCTGCTTCTGAGCAACTATCGAACTTGACTGAGATATGCGATAATATGGCATCTTCTCGTCAACTCTGTAGTAAGCGTTAGCATTGCCGGCACCGTTGAACAGAATATCAACAGCGCCATGCGCAAGTCGTACCACGAGCTCTCTCGCGGCAGGATACAGCAGATTAGTCGTGAATGACTGTTCAAATTCTTCACGGTTTACAGCGATAAACACGTCTTTCCACTTCTGCAAACCTTTCTTTTTTGTTTTTGTCGACTCAGCAACAATAGGTTCGAGCTCCTTCTCGTCCATCTGTCGCTTAGGTATGTTGGTTTCGGCCATTAAATGACCTCCTTTCATAAATATAAATTAAAACGGAACAACTTGTAGCGGATGATACGTGAGCACCAGACACGGCGTACCGCCAGGATCGCGAGACGGATACACATCATAGTGAATATATTCCTTAAGATTCTCGTTATCAAATTCGAGGTCCCAGCCCCAGCCCATTCCGCAGCCGGTTTCTTCTACATTTAGTAAATCGTACAGATCGTTCACGATTACACAATTACCAGTTGACTCGAACAGTAGCCTCGACAACTTTACGAATGCGGTTTCTATCTTCGACTCATTAGACCAAAAATATCTTCCGGAATAATCGTCAAAACAGAGATAGTCGTCAACGCCTCTTGCCTTAGAACTCTGCACACTCGTGTTGAGAACGGTTCGTTCTGGGAGCTGACACTCTTTGCCGACGTCTTCCTTTATCTCATCGTAAGTTTCCTTGCCGAGCTTTACAAGTTCTGTCTTCTGATGGGCTTCAAGTAAGGAAGCAGTTGTCGTATATGCGATTGTAAGCTTCTGAATATCTTTGGTTGCCAGCTTGTTAGCTCCTATTATTGCACCTCCGGTCGAAACCGCAAGTAGTGCTACTGGCCACGCTACTTTGGCTGCATATAACACTCGTTCTCGTTTGGTAAGTTCCCTGCCAAGGTTTTCCTCCTGGAAAGTAAATATTTGCTGGGCTTTCTTACCCGCAAAATATCCAGAAACGCCAACCCCGACAACACCTGCAACAGCCGCGGCAGAAAGAGCTGTTCTAGGCGGTATTTTATGATTCATAATATTCCTCCTTAGACAAAAGCTAAAAGCCCTGTTTCCAGGGCCTTCGCCTTTACTTACAAATATCATTCATTACTTTTATTGGTTTGTCTACCAATATTTCAGTCTCATTGAATTTTGTTAACTTGTTAGTAATCGCCATCCTAAGTTCATTGTTAGATTGGGCTATCGCTAAGTCAGTTGTATTCTTTGCGTTCGCTTGCTTAATGGTCACCACTATCGAAGCTACGCTGGCTATGCCAGTCACAATCGCTGGAATCATTGGCAAAATATCTTTAACCGTAAACTTATACTTGTTGTCTATCTCGGTTTTCTCATTCTGAGCGCGTATAAGATCAGCTTTGGCTTTAAGTCTAACCGCTTCGGCTTCGGCTTCAGCTTTAAGCTTTTCGGTTTCTATTCTAGCTTTAGTCTCTTCGACATCTGCTAATATTTTCGCCGTTTCGGCTTCTGCTTTAGCCTTCAAAATATCAGTTTCGACTTTTGCCTTTTCATGTCTTATTTTTGCGTCTTCTTTCGAGATCTCCGTTTCAGCAGCAATTTTTGCAGCTTCGGTTTTCAATCTTTCAATATCCACGTCGTACTGGTTGGCCACTTTGTCTTCGTTAATGATTAAACTGTCAAGCTTGCTGTAAATAGCAACCTTCTTTTCCAGCCTTTCTAACTGTTCGTTATTGGCGTTCCTCAGTTCGTCATAAAAAGCAATGTTTTTGTTCATAATAAAACCTCCCATAAAAATTTTTGTGACATTTGTTTGTCATTTTAGATGAGTTTTAATTACGAACGTTATTTCAAAAGATTGTGGGCCCGAAGCCAATCTGACGCAAAATGGTGTACAGTCTCGTCAGACAAATATAAAATGAGCGCCTTGTTCTCGCGGTCAGTGAGCTTACGTCTGAGTCTAAGTGGCTCATGATTTTTGTAGTCGTAGAACTCATAAGTATGTGCAGCCTTTATCTTTAAAATATCACTTGCAATCGGCCGCACGAACTTCGTATAAGCAACAAACGCTAATGTCGCTGTTGCGGCTGCCTTCTCAGGATTCTCAACAACCCATTTTATGCCGTCGTTGGTCTTGGTTATCACCTTATCCCTAGCGTCTGACAGGGTGTGCTTAAGCTGCTGAAGCGGTGTGAGATTAATATCTTTTGTTGAGCCGTCGTCGATTACTTCCTGGTACTGATTAACATTCTTTATTTCGCTCATTTTTAAACCTCCTTATCTAGCTATATCTATCATAACCCATGCTTTACTATCTGGCGATACGCCGGGGATGTGACGTAAAGCCTCGCCCAGTTCGCCAAGGGAGCTGATGTTTATGGCGTATGGATTATTGTTTTTGGTTGCTTCAACCATAAGCTGGCATGATTCGGTGTCAAGGAGATACGTGTTAAACCCGTACTGCTTAAGAATATCTGGCACTTCACAAATATCGGGTGCATGCTTCTTGATTTTGTACACCATAACACCACACGCTATAATACCGGCGCTAATGCCTGCGATTTTGATAACTGTCCTCATGCGATTTTCCTTGTCGTTTTTGTTTGTTTTCTTTTCGTTCATAGAAGATTCCTCCTTAAAATATAAAAAGCAGGAGACTGGTATTCAGTCTCCCACATGTTAACTAATTACAGCTTGCTACACGAATAGTCGTAATCCAATGTAATGTACGGTTTGCCGTCGTCGTCAAGGTCTACGGTATAGTCGTAGTTAAAACTCCCCGTTGCGTAGTCCATACCAAATCGCATGTTCTCGAACACATCGAAATCTGCAAACTTATCATACTCCAGGGTCGCGTAGAACGTACCCATCGACGAGTTACCGAGCCTAGCTATTTCATCAACAACTGCAAATGCCGCTGCAGTTAACTGATTAATGCTCGCCTCGAATGTTGTTCCGGTGTGCTTGTCTATACACTTGTATTTTGAGGTCTCGTTGTAATGTATGTCCTTTGTCTCGGTCTTACTCTCAACGTCATTGTCGGATTCCTCCTTAACAGATTCTTCCTCATCGACCTTGAATCCAAGCGCCTTCTTCACTCCGTTCTTCGTTTCGTCGGGCAGCTGCTTCTGCAATACTGCATACGAGCTCGCCAGCGCCAAATATCTTCCTGTGCTGACTCTGTCGGCACCGATGATACACGCTATGGACACACCGCCTATAAGCACAGTAGGAATATAATACGGTGCCGCAGCACACGCAGCCTCCCACTTGCTCGGGTTGTCCAAAGCATCAACCTTCTCCTTTGCCTTAGGCGCAGCTTTAGCCGCACTTACACCGGTTGCGACCACACCTACAACTCCTAGTCCAGTTAAGATGTGCGGTAAGTTCTTGTTTACCATGTCTCCTACAATTTTGATAGAATTTTCTTTACTCATAATGTGTACCTCCTATACATCATTAGTCAATTGTCCGGTTTGCTTCTGTCATATTGGGTGTGTTTAGATTACGAAAAAGCTAAAAGCCCTGTTTCCAGGGCCTTCACCTTTAGTCTCCGTCAAGTCCAATCACCTCTTCAATATCAATTATTGGTGTCTCTTCCTGAACCTTCTCATCAACACCGTCAACGTTGTACCCGGCTTTGGCCAGTGCAGTTTTGTACTCTACCATTGCCGTCTTGATTTCGTACACGCCACTAATGACTGCACAAATCGTTCCGGCTGCAAAGTACGCAATCTTCGCTGCGTTTACACCAGGATTGCTGACCAGTATTTTCTTAAGATTGATTTTCATAAAAAGTCCTCCTTGTAAAATATAAATTCGGTGGATCCCGTCTGGTTTCCTATAATAGACGGGTTTAATTTACGAATGAAAAAATATAAGACGTGGATTAGCTGGCTTCGAACCAGCGCCTCTTAACAACATTATGTTAAGCGTGCTACCATTGTCACCATTAGAGTAGTTGATTCTACTATCACCACGTTCTCATTATAGATGGGTATTTTTTACGAATTGAAAAAAAATATAAACCCGTGTTTGGATTACGGGTTTATAGTAGGTCCAGGAGGACTGTTGTCAAACGAGACCTCTATGGATTTGTTTACGGTATATATTCTTTGTTGTATTGGAAAGTTTTGAATAAGCAACGGAGCCACAGGTTGCAATCTAACCAACCAGTTGCCGAAGGGGCCATATCGTTCCGGGATAAGAATTGAAAGGTTTTCATCGTCTGTTGGAGGGCCTTGAGGTGTGTCGTTTAGATATGCCCCTTTTGTTTGACGTATACGGCTAAGACCCACTTGTGTGCCATCGCCGAGCATCCACAATGGTTTATTTTGGACTCCAAAAGCTAAGGTTCCAACCCAGCTTTTATTTGGGTCGTCCATATTTCTACTCACACCTAGAATTATGGGATACGCTCTTGAGGCTTCGTCGGAAGACGTCGCGTAATGTGTCCACACGTCGGGGTCTGGAGCGCCTGGCTGAAATATGTTTAGTCCGTAAGATATAACCGATGCGTATGGATTGAAAGAGTCTTTGTACCCGGACACCTCAAGCGACGGGCTAGTGTTTTGGGACCAAGTTAAATACTCGTCACATACGTATCTGTTAGTTCCAGACCCATCTAGAAAAGTAAAATATAAGTCGTCGGTTTTTACAGCCGTTGGGGGATAATTGCCGGAGGGAGGATAAAACTGGTATCCCGAACAAGTTTTTGACACACCTAAGGTTGGCCAGTTAAATAACACATCATGTTCGTCGCGCAGTTTATAGCTCACTCCGACATTATGATACGACGAGTCGGCCGGATTCCAAAATTCAAAAGCATATTGAGTCGGTGCTGAATTATGGAAATTCCTATATTGCTGCCTATTGGCGTCCCAATAATAACCTCTTATATGCGGAAAATTTCCACTTGAAAAGTCAGACACTATAGTCCCCGTTACTCGGCCGTCGGCTGTATATGCATACGTGTCGTACATCGGCAACGGGTACACTCCAAGAGACGTGCCCGACGTATAAGGCGAAACTATACCGTTGTAGACCATACCATTAACATGCATGTACGCCTGTACATAACCTTCGTTTTGAGTCGGAGTGCTCAGACTATAAGCATTCCAAAATTCAGGCGCCTGTATGGTTTCTGTAGTCTGCGCGTATGGAACAGAATATAAAGTTTCAACCTTCAAACTCATATATCGACCCTCCTTGGTATGCACAGACAATATGCCATGTTGCGTTCGTCCTCGTTATAGAACTCGACCGTTGGTTCCTCTAATGGATCACCAGTGCCAATATCATAGTAGAACCCATAGGGGTTTTGTGGAGTTTCTTCTACAGTCAAGAAGCCTCGCCACAAAAGAGCAGGACCTCTGAGTTGGCTGTACAAAATATCATCGTCAGTATGCTGTATACTAGTAAACCCAAGAAGGAAGCCTGCGTTCGGAAACAAGCCGGTACCATTATCGGCGACCATGTACGTCGAATAGTCACTTGTATATACGCCTGTTAAATATCTTTCATTTGTCCCATCCGAAACCTTTATTTTCCACATTGGAGTATAGTTAGTAACAACCCGAGTTGAGCTATTTCCCGTATAACGGAAACCTACAGGTTCAACAGTAAACGTTAGCGTTTCTCTAGGACCATACCCGTCTTCTAAAATCCTACGAATATAAAACGACTTCGTATACAAGAGCGATGTACCAGAAGGAGGCGCCCATACACGATAGCCCTCAGCATTCCTAACGTTCGAACTAACGACCGCTTTCGTCCGGTTTACTATGATCGGTATGGTAATGTCTTGAGCGCTTGACTTGAAGTCGCCAAGACCTTTCACATAAGCTTTCGTCGGCCTAGCCGCGCCTGTATAACCCCAAGTCGTATTCCAAACGTTTACCCAGAAAGACATGTTCTGATTGTAATAACCAAATATATCGTCTGGGTCGCTAGTCTCTATAACATCCCTATATGAGGTGTTTTGACTGAAACTTAATTCATCTTGGCCGGTTCTTTCCCCACCTAACCCCGTTCCGTAACCGACAAGCGCCGAATATAATACATCGACACCGGAACCCTGACTACTTAGCTGTGTATCGCCTTTGTATAAGGAGATAGACTGGTCATTCTCGAGCACAAACGAAATATCCGTGTCTGCATGCGGAGCGGTGCTGTTGAATTCCGACCGTGTGTAGTCTCTGAAACGCATATGGTCGAGTCTGGCGTTCATGTTCTTCTGTGCCTGACGCTCGGCCTTCTTCAGACCCTTATCTAAGGAATCCATTTTCTCTTGCTGTTTCTCGGCATACATAAATATCACCTTCTTAACTTTCGATTACAAAGTTTATAAGCACCATGTGATTACCGTCTCGGGGTGCTCCTCCGCCTAAAGATATACGAGTATCGCCTTTGTAGATGTTAATCTCCGTGGACGACACTTGTACGATTGAAATAATGTTGTCGTCATGTGGAGCGCCGGTATTGAATGCTGACACCGACGGTTCCGCCTTAAATATAAGATGATCAAGTCTGGAGTTTAGATTCCTTTGCAGTACTGCAGCCAGCGCTTGAGTCTTCTTAAACGCCTCTTGCTGAGCGCCAGATATCATTTCGGCATACATCATGATACACTCGACTCCTTTTCCGTCTTAACCGTGAACGAACACTCCGAATTGAGAATGTCATCGTAGTCAAACTCTTGTTTTGTCAATCTTGCCGACACCGTTATGTCGAGGTTCGTATCTCTAACGATATATGTGTTGTGCAGGGTCAAGGCGCCTATCGCATATCCTGCTCTGTACAGGTCCCAAGCCGAAATATCAAACTCGTCCTCTACATCAGAGAGCTTTGCAGCATTCTCACAGGCTTTCTCTCGCAGAGCTATTCGCTTCGCCTTAACTTCCGTTGCGTCGTTAGCTACAATATCGCTGAACTCGACAACTCCTATATGTCGTCCCCACTTCCGTACAAGCTCGTCGTTATCGACATACATTTTGGCATACCAAGCCTGAGACTCGTTGTACCAATCGCCACCTTGAGCGCCGGGAGCCATGAGAGGAGTATAGTCAAGAGCATCACCCATTCCTATCGGACCGAGCATTAACTTCTTCTCATCATAACCCACGCCGCCCATAGGTAATATAGACGTAACAAGTTCGCTACCGTCAATATCTTCTGATAAGGACTTGAGATTGAGGCCTGTTACTATTGGGTCTGGTGAATTATACCCGAACTTAGGAGAAATATGTAATGTCCAATGCGGAATAGTTAGCTGGTACGTGACCATGCACTCGTATCCAAGGTCGGTAAGTATCTCTGATATAGCGTCCATAGTTGTCGTACCGTCGAAATTGTGTGATTGCTTTAAAATATAAGGCTCTGCAGCTTCATGTGTTGGGTCGTCGTAGAACACTATCGAGGTATTGAACTTCAGCTCGTCTGGGACAAAGTTGTTGTGATTTGTCATGAAGTTACCCATTACTGTGCGTGCGTCAACTTTGTTCTCAACTGTCTGTCCACTTTCCTCTCTAGTGCTCTCGACGTATACACCAAACACACACGAATCCCTCAAATATCCAAGAGGGCCTTCGCAAGAAACAGAAACTGACGACTCTGTATCATCGGATTCAGGATTGACAGAGAGGATTCGCCCCCGAAACACGACTTCGTTCTCTATATCGTCATAGGCCGTTATGTAGCTACACTTATTAGCTTTTATCAACGGGAATATCGCGTCGCCCGGTAGTACAGTGAACGTAAAGCCGTCAGCTTTGTTAACTTCTTTAACCAGCTTCTTACCTTGAATCCTAGCACAGTCCGTAGCAGTAGAATATCCAAGAGTATTTATCGAAATATACATTAGATCTTCCTCCTCGCATTGTCAGGAGATTCAAGTGTGTAGAAGCCGTATTTATCAGTGTTCATCTGGAATTCGTTATAACCGTCATCGTCCAACCCAAACGGAACACCAAAATTAATAGTTACAACTAAGTTTGGTCCTGTAACTTTGTTGAATGACGTAACAGGTCCTCTGCCGTTTATCATGTATTGCGTGGACAAACTGCTACTTGTGAATTCCTTAGCAACGCCCCAAATGAACGGCATCGGTATATGACCGTTGGTTGCGGTAACTAGGTCTTCGAAATTACCGCTTACATCGTCAACGGTTCCCACTATTGTACATCCATTTTGATTCGTAAGCGCCATTTCATGGTCAGTCACTATCTTCGTCGAGTTGATAAACTCACAAGTACCGCTTGATGAACGAATGTTTGTAATGTTATACTGGTATAGAACGTCGTTGTACGTGTAGTTTATGTTCATACTGGCCATATACAAGCCGATGGAACCGGTGTATATAGGCTGTGTAGACGGTTTAAACGACCATGTTCCTTGGTATACTAGACCGGTGGGACTTACAGTCTGTGTACACGTATCAGTAAGAATCCACTGAATGTTGTCGTTGGTCCATAAATATCTTCGCCACGCAGCTGTGCCGCTGGTTTTTGTATATATTCTAGCCCTTACAACTTGGTCAATACCAAGATCGGTGTTCGGTCCCGAGAACATTGCGTATGTCCTAGGTGTTGCCGAATACTCGTACATATAAGGGTCTGTTGTTATCTGAATTTGATACTGAATAATCCAGTAGTCTGAAGATATAGATTTAGCCGCGGCAAAGTCGGAACATCTAGGGTTTGGTAGCCAATAACCAGTCTGTTCGTCCGGGTTACAAATACCCGTGTCGTAGAATTTCACAAGACTGTCTCTTACTATTATTCCACCCTGAGGGTTATAGCCATAAGCCTCCGGAGCATAAGCCCAGTTTTCCACCGCTGATCTATGTTCGTTAGCAAGGCGATTCATTTCGTTTACCGAACGCTTGGTTCCATTTTGATTGTATCTGGGAATTGCGTGCGTAAACACGTAGGGAATAGTTATCGCCTGGAATCTGAGTCTGCCTGAAGAACGGCTTGTATCTATCGTACCGTCAGCCGTAGCTATGTCAATCTCAGAAGTTTTAGAGTTTACATTAGGGATCGGAGATGTTCCGGCCATAATAAGGTCCAACGTAGGATCGTCCGACCACTTGCTGTTTAGAAATATCTTTCTCTTGTCTGAAGCATCCATTTTATCCCTCCTTAAAATAAATAATGTTAAGCCCCCAGACAAGCGCCCAGGGGCTATGAACATTATTTTTTGCTCGTAGCGGTTTTGGTTTTAGCCTTTGCCGCGTTCTTGAGCAATTTGTCGTTGAAATACGGAGCAGTCGCCGTGGCGATGGTTTCTCCGTCAACTTCGAGTATCGTTTTGTTGTTCGTGTTCTCGTCGACTAATATCATGCCATCAAGCATCTCAGTAAGGTCCTCAATAGCCGATTTTAGTTCATCATACATCTGTTTGGTTTCATCGTTGAATGAGGTGTTAACCGTATCGTAAGTTTGCTGTGACAAATCGGTTGATACAGAACCAAAATCTAACTTTGGCGCATAGCCCTCTACAAGATCGTTCTGTCCGCCCATAATATCAGTCAATTCGGATGTTGCCTTTGACGCCGCATCCCCATCGACAATCGGCGTTATAGAGGGCGTAATATCAGTGTTCCCAACCATTTCGTTGAAATCGACTTCACCAAGTTTTGTACTAAAGCCGTTGCAAACATCGTCGGCTGTAGCGTCACTAGCATCGGTGGCAAGACCAGCATAGTCCGTTATTCCATTAGCCAGTCCCTCGTCAAGGTATTTGCCCATCTCCGCCATTTCTTTAGACGGCGACTCTATGCCAAACGCGTCCTGGAACGTCTCAAGTACGCTTTCGCCGAACATTTCAACATTTTCTTTTACGTCTTTCCATTTTTCCTTTATACCTTTGATTAGTGCAGATATCAATTTCTTTCCGAGCTTCTTAAAGTCTTTTATCTTCTCTTGCGCAGTAGTTATTGCTGATGTAAACGTTTCTTTTATCTTCGTGCCAACTGCGGACATAGTGTTTACTATGCCACTAACTATTCCACCTATGAGCTTTCCGCCAAGAGCTACAAATTGCCACAATCCATTGTTAAACACGCTTATTGTTGCATTCACAAGGTTCGTAAACAAGGTGTTTGCAGCCTCGTTAAACGCATTAATGTGTTCTTCGTCAAACAACGCAGCTACAGAATATATAAGCGATATTATAGCGTCGAACAGCTTTTCCGCGATAGACGGTATGTACGATATAATCCAATCCAACAGACCAAGTATAAGTTTAGTTACTATACTTCCAAGAACTTCCAAAATATCATACATGTGATTGTCAAGGGCTTGTAAAAGCGCTAAGATAACTTTCAGCAGTATTTCTGTTATCGGGCCGATATAATCGTCCAATATATCGAGGAGGTCCAGCACTGACTTCAACAAACCTTTCAGTAAATCCTCGACCAATACCAACAGATACTTAATCAGCATTTTACCCAGATCGACAAGAACAGCGATTATTTTGGGGAAACTTAGAGCAAGTTCTTTTATAAACTCTGCCAGTCCGTCGGCTAGACTTTTAGCCATAGTTGGCAGTATTTCAGGTAGGAGCTTGACAGCCCCTAATATCATTTTTCGAGTCTTCTTCCAGTTGTCAGCAAGCATTACTATCGCCTTAACTAAAACAGCTAATGCCATAGCGCCAAGTAATATGCCGGCACTAAGTAATGCCGATGCAGCACCCATTTCCATAAAAGCTATTGCCAAAGCTTGAAGTTGAGGAGCCCATTGTGATAGAGCAACCAAGCTTCCCATCATCAATGCCAGTAACAGTAATCCTCCGCCAGCAGCCATAAAATCTAGATGCTGTAAAGCAGCAAGGACTTTTACCATCTCCGACAATGAAGCAGACATTATCAATAGAGAAATAGCTACGCCGATTAGTTTTTTAGTGTCGCCAGTCTTGTCCAACGCTACAAACACTGCCGTCATGACAGCAAGTAACGCCGCCAACGCTACAACACCAGGTAACAAATCGTCGAGAGACGAGCCAGACAGTTTGTTTATACTTAAAACCAGTATACCCATGGCAATTGCCATAACGACAAATGCCTTTGCTATGCCACCAAGAGCATTAGACAATACTAATATCTTTGTTGGATCGAGCTTACTGGACAGTTCAACGAGGCCGTATAACATTGCATACATTGTTCCAGCCATAATTACAAACGCCATTACACCAGCGGTTAAACGCTCTGGCGAAAGTGAACCGAAAGCGATTATTATGCCAGAAAATATCTTTAGTGTTATTATGAGCGCCATCAAAGTGCCCAGACTAGATTTTAGTGAATCTGCCTTGAAATCGGTTTTAGACATCTTGTTTATAAACTCGAAGATCAAATATAACACACCGGCAAGTCCTACGAGACCCATTGCCAGATCGTTGCCGGACATAGCTCCCAGTTTCTGTACGGCTGGGGTAATGAGCAAGATTGCCACCGCAAGAGCCAGCATTACGTCTACCAGAGAAGCTATCATTTTGACAGAGGAACGACCCTCTTTGCCCAATTCCTTAGCGGATTCTGCTAACTTAATAACGACATCGGCAATCATCTTCATTATTAAAATAATTCCAAATATTGCTATAACTAAGTTACCCGTGTTTCCGTCTTTTCCGGCCTTAGCGACGGCTGCAATGGCATTGGATATGATTAACAACGCTATTGACATCTTAACCATGGCCGAAGCGGCTTTTTTCAAGGTATTTTCCTTGTCCGACAACTTAGCCAGTTCGCCAATCATAGACACCATTTCTCGCATTATTAGTATGATACCGGCAACCGCCAATATAACACCAGCTAGATTTCCGTTTGCGGCCTTGGCCAACGATTTAATTGCTAAAGTCATAATGAGGAGTGCTATTGACATCTTAATCATGACTGAACCGACATTCTTTAGAATATCTGATGACGGAGCTATGGCCGCGAGTTTAGTTATAACATCGACCATTTCTCGCATTAATTTAATCATCATTATTGCAGCTACAACAACAGAAAGTAAGTTTTCGCCGCCGGCCTCAGCCAAAGCAGCAACTCCTTTTGCCATAATAAGCATAGCTATCGACATTTTTATGATTGCGCTTGCTGTTGCTTTCAGCATCTTTGAATCGGGCATGCTCATAGAAATTGATTCTATAGTTTTACCCATTTCACGCATTATGGCGAGCATCGCAATTAGGGCTATTGATTGAGCTTCTGGGTTGCCTTTGGATATGGCTGCCATTTTGCCCATTGCAACGCCCATAAGAACCATCGCAACTGCCATTTTTATCATTGCTGTTGTAACAGAGCCAAGCATCACCGGATTCGGTATAACATTTGTCATGTTACTTATTATCTGGGCCATCTCAGCAAGAAGTGCCGTTACAGCAGCTAAGCCGGTTGTGGCTGCTTCAGCATCGCCATGGAACGCCAGAGCAATGATAGCAATCGCGGCGGCTAATATCAATAACGACTTTGCGATGTTCATGAATGTCTCTGTCGTCTTCTCTTTTTTCCATGCGTCTGCAGCGCCTCTTATTTCTTTTAATACGCCGGTTGTTTCTCCAAGGACTTTGGATACACTATTACCAATGTCTGATAGTGACCCGAGAGGGGCTGTTAGGTTTTCGAGTGTGTCGCTTACTGTCGTAAGTGTTTTAAACACTGCGAATGTTTCGAGAGGGTCCTTCGTAAAACCAATCCACAGATTCTTGATTCCCTCGCCTATTGTTGAAAATATAGCGTCGAGTTCTCCACCATCAATCTTGACAGCCGAAATAATGGTGGTAAACGCCGACTTTATGCCGGAACCTATTGTTTTTATAAGCTGCAAAACAGCGTTTAACGTTCCGCCTATAAAATCCAACGTGGTGGCAAAGAATCCACCTATGCTGGACAACAATGTTGCTCCTGCTCCAAACGTTTCGGATATAAACTCGCCGAATCCGCCGAAAGAAGACGACATTATCTCTTTAAACTTCTTTCCTATCGGCTCCAGCGTAGCTGTCAATCCTTTAAAAGAATTAAGAAACGAAAACGAATCCGCCGAAATGCCTTTGGCTTTTACAAATTCCTTTATACCGGATACAATGTTTCCAAAAGCGGTCTTAAAGCCAACACCAATGGTTTTTAAACCTTTTGTGTAGTTACCTTTAAAAATATCAACAAATCCGTCCTTAAATCCGGCCAGCAAAGGCATTAAATCTTTGAAGACAGCGATTATACCACGTACTATTTTCTCAACAATTTTTGTTTCTTTTACGAAATCAAGTAATTTCTTTATTAAATCGGCGAGCCTAGACGTTATTTTAAGAATTACTGGTTCTGAATTTCCGGCTTGTACAAACAGAGGTCTAAGCGCGCTTCCAACCTGCTTTGCAACCTCCACTATTAACGAGATAAAATATCCAAGCCCTTTGAACGTGTTCTCAAGATACTCAAGTCGTTTTCCGTTTGTCGCCCATTCCTTGAAAGATTTGCCAGCATTGGATACGAAGTTCGCAACTTTCTCAAAAATATCAACAACATTGCCGACATTTTTAAACGACGAGACAAAACCTTTTATTGCATGAGTCGCTATAGTCGCGAACGCACTGAATACGTCCACTAATGCACTGACAATTAGTTTTAGTCCGCCAAATATCTGCTCCGATTTTCCGATGAATCCAGTCTTAAACTTATTAGCAATCGTCTGAAGTATAGCGTAGAACTTTTTCGCATATTCTGTTACTAAAGCAAGACTTTCAGAATTAGCCGCCCACGATCTAAAAGATTTTGCAGCTTTAAATATCCCTGCAGCTATTCGTTCGAAAACGATAGCGAGCGGAGTTATTTCTTCAGCGCTATCATCTATCGCCGATAATGCGGTTATAAACACTCTTCGAATAGTTTGTGCTACTATACGAACGGCTTTTAGTAAGAGCCTTAAGCCTCTGAATATCTTATCAACCCGTAAGCGGAAATCATCCAAAGCTTCCTTGTTTCCAAGTAAGCCTTTCTTAAGCCCTTTTGTAAATTTCGAAAACCTGTTTGTAAGACCGGTTAGAACGTGACCGAATTTTGTCACTATTGGGAAAGCGACCTTGAAAGCCTCAACAACAATCTTTATTCGTTCATCAAATATCTTCCAAAGTCGAATTAAAGAATTAAGAAGCTTAGTTCTTCCGCCTTCCTGCTTCCAATATCTAAGAGCGTGATTGCGGAGATTCGAGAATGCATCCACTACTCCTCCGAGAGTATTTGACACACCTGTCCAAAGCTTCTTCGCATCTTCAAATTCGCCAAATATCAGTCTAAATGTTTCGGACCAACCTGAACCAGCAGCTTCCTTTAAGGTGTCCATCATCTGAGAGAATGACTTTACATCTTGTGCTGCAGCGAACGCTCGCTTACCAATATCTGTCGTCGAATCTGAATATTTGGCGAGGGCCTTGGTAAGAACTTCGGAGGTCATCCACTGGCTGCTAAGAGCGTCATTAAACCCTTTCGTAGCGTTGAATGCCCCGGAAACCTTGCCTTTCATGTCGGTAGTTGTTGAAATATAATCTTCACCTTGTTTAGTTACCGTCCCCAGTTCAAGCGCCGTGTCAAGGAGTGTTTGTTTGAACTCCACAGTTGCCATATTGGCATTCTCTATCGACTTCCAATCGACGAGTCTTACAACTCCAGATGAAAGAGCCTGTGAAAAGTTGTACATTGCACGGCTTGCTTCCTGTGCGTTTGCACCCGAAAGGGCCGCTTCGTTCGATATACCCTGAATGGCCTTCACCGCAACGTCAAGATCGACGCCAGCATTGGTGAATTTTCCTATGTTGGCGGTCATGTCTTTGAAACTATAGATTGTCTGGTCTGCGTACTTGTTAAGCTGACCTAAATATCCATAAATTTCTTTGAAGTCTTTGCCGGTGGAAGCCTGAATTGTCTGAACTGAACCAAGCTCAAGTTCATACTCTCCAAAACCAGCCCTCTTTTGAGCAACAAGCAATTCGTCAGCAATCTTCATCCCAAGGTCACCGAGTTTGTTGCCTATCCTCTCGAAGACACCAAGGGAAATCGCTTCCATGGCGGTAAATGACTTGCCAACGGATTCTATGCTTGTCGATACCGATGAAAAATCAAGCTTGCTCATTGCAGAGTTCAGTGTCTCAAGGCCCTTCCCGACTTCCTTAAAAGCCAAAGCATCATCAAGTTTCGACAAAGTGTCTAAAGTTTGTTTTGCGCCTCTTTCGAACTGAACATTATCGAACTCCATTTCAACAATTCTTGTATCAACATTGTTCGGCATTATTTAGTCACCTCCGACCAAGCTTCATCTATCATTTTGTCAAAAATCGGTTGTATTGCGGGGTTTATAAAATCCCGTCCGGCGACATAACCGCCGTCTTTCTTTCCATGACCATATTGTATTAACATGGCTATATTTTGACCGTCCGCTGTGGAATTTGAATTTTTCCAAACGACAGACGCGTAGTTTTCTTCATTTATTACTTCGTATGACCACGAAGCAGCTGTAACGCCCGTTTTAATAGGGGTGGCAGCGGAAAGAGCATCGACACCAAGCTGTCCATAATAGTTAAGTCTACTAACAGGTAACTTATGCTCGCGTTTTAGAAACGCCTCAACTTTCTTGGATTTACGTTTGCACTTTATCTTAATCACGCCGCCACCTCCTCTTAAAACAAGTCTATAAAATTATCCTTTACTGCCGTGTTTTGCGCGCCTAGCAGCATTCAGCGCTCTGTTCTGATTCATGACATCTCGCTTGCTCATCTTCTTATCAGGCTGTCTATTGATCGACGTAACCTCGATAAGCTTGAACAAGCGATTCAAATGCCATGTTTCACAAGTCATAGAGATGTTGCCCTCGTTCATCCAGTAATAGATGAGTTCTGAAGTAACTATTTGTCCTCTGCCGCCTTTCTTCTGGTGTATGTTGTTGACAGAAGTGGCGGTCATTGGGTCATCTATGTACTTGCTGATTTCTTGCAATTGGGAGTTTGAAAGGGCGTAGAAGATACGCTCATCAACTCCCGGAGTCATACACATGAACTTTATGTAGTCAAGTGCTTGTTCTCTAGTCTTCTCGTCCTTCGTTAGGAACGGCTTATGCCATTTTGACTCCCATTTTGAAAGAGCGACAAGACAATGTTCAAGCTCGATAGTTGTTTCCGGAACGTCGAAGAAATAGTTCTCTGCTTCGTTATACATCTTCCGAGCCTCGATGATTATTGTGATGGGCACTTACATCACTTCGTTCCCTTCGCCTCTATTGCAGGTGCGACTCCGTCAGCCTGAGCCTTTCTGATCTCTGCCTGCATGTCAAGAGGCATGATGCCGATGATGAAGTCATTGAATTCGTCTACGTTCTCTACGAAGCTCATGAACAGTGTCGAATAAGCCTCAGTAGCAGCAAACGCATCGCGAATATCCTGGTTCTTGAGGAATCTTACGATACCCTTTGCGTCGGTATACTGCTCGCCATAAGCCTTGAGGATAAGCTCCTTAGCAATAGCGATAACAGTGCCGGGGTCCTTTGTAGTAGAGATCTTCTGAATCATAGCGGAAAGACCGCCCTTAACAGAATACTCCATTTCTGTGATTTCAGCCTTTGTCAGCTGGAAAAACAGCTCCTCCTCAACAGGATTGCCTGCGGCATCCACGTACTTTACATTCTTTGTCAGCATAGTAAATTACTCCTTTCGGTTAATTAAAATATCTTACGAGTTGCTGTCGGGAGCATCCTCGAAAGTAAGCGTGTTGAATCGGATTACCTTTGTTACAGGCTGGTAATCCTTGCCCGTTGCGACAATAGTAAGTGTGTCCTTCTGTCTGTCGCGAATCTTCTTGACAAGGATGTTGTCGCTCGGATCGAGTTCCTTGCCGTTTACAGTGATATAGGGGTTCTCAACGCTGTTGTCCACTGTGATGTGGAGAGCGATGAAATTGCCGTCCTCTTCGCCAGGGAATGCTTCATATCCTGTAACCCACTTGGAAGTTCCCTTAACGAACGAATCTCCAATGGTAATATCTTCCTGAAGATCCCCAACATACTTGTCGAAGAGGGGATAGTCAGCAGCGATATCTACGTCTATAGTAAGACCAGGAACGTACGGGTCTTCAGAACTCTTCTTTATAGCATCCTGGATCGTGCCAGCGTTGGTGTTCTTATCCTCGGATGCATTGTACGCTCGGTAAATATCTTTGATGTTGTGGGTCTTAGAAAGGGCCTCCTGGGTTATACCATCCTGTTCGGCCTGCTTTCTGAGCTCCTGATAGATTGTCTTAGGCGATCTATGCATAATTATTCCTCCTTTGATGTGATCGGTCATATGCGGATACTATTTTTCGCATTTTCTTAATATCCACATATTTGTCTATATGTGTTTTGAACCACATATAAACATTTGCGTAGCGAGTTATAGACGCATAGACTATTATTTGTCTGGCATCTTTTACATTTGCTCGCCCTTTTTTAAAAATATGTTTTGCTTTTCGTTGAGCTTTTAGTGCAATTTTCCCACGCAAACAAACGCGAT
>JAEIGA010001318.1_pt1 | contig 38664 bp, 52 predicted proteins | sample 9270691 | NCBI WGS metagenome assembly JAEIGA01 (sample SAMN17057246, study PRJNA624740) | gut metagenome | biome: biome; isolation source: fecal sample | host: Bos grunniens | place: China: Xizang | collected 2019
GAACAAGCAAATACATTAGCAGGTAAAACATCGCTAATAGATAGAGGATTAGAAGGAATTATAGGTAGAAGGGGAATACAAACACTAGATACTATCAATTCACAAGTAGGTAAGAATATGGTTGGATATAGTATAGCATCACCTTTTACTAACTTAATTTCAACAGTACAAGCATTTGCTAAAAGTAATAAATTTGATTCAATTAAAGCATTTGCACAAATGACTTCTAACAAGATAAGTTCAATCTTTGGTAAGTCTGATGGATTTGTAGAAAATGATCCTACAATGATAAGAAGACAAGGAATAGATAACTTCTATAGAACACCTTATCAAAAAGTATCAGATACAGGATATCTTTTAATGGGTGCAATAGATAATATATCTTCTGAATTTATCATTAGAACAAAATACAATGAATTAACTAGAAAAGGTATGAGTGATGTAGAAGCTCACATAGAAGCAGGTAAATGGGCTTCAAGAATAATGGGTGATAGGTCTTTAGGACAACAACCACAATTATATAACTCTAAAATGTTAGGTTTATTTACTAAGTTCCAATTAGAAGTAAGAAACCAATTAGATAGTATGATTTATGATACTGTGCAAGATGCAAAAGCAGATACTCAAACTATTCAAAATCAAAAAATGAAAAATGCAAAAAAGGCAGCTAAGATAACTTCAACAATGGTTCAACTAGCAGTATTTCAACATTTATTTGGAAAAGCATTTGAATCAGTTATAGGTTATAATCCTGCATTTGATATTGTAAGTGTTTTAATGAAAGCATTTGGATTTGATGATGAAGAAGATAGTGAAGATACAGTATTAGATAATTTATCACAAGGATTTCTTGAATTGTTAGGAGATTTACCTTATACAAGTACCTTAACAGGTGGTCGTATTCCAATAGAAGCAGCATTACCAATAGAACAATTTATAACAGGTAAAGATGACTATGGAAACGAAAAATCAAGATTAGAAACATTAAGTGAAGCATTACCTTATTACATATTACCTGGTGGATATAATCAAATAAAGAAAACTACACAAGGTTTATCAATGTTTGATGATGATCTGCCTGTAAGTGGTTCTTATACTGATAGTGGTAATTTAAGATTCCCAGTAGAAGAAACTCCATTAAATGTATTACAAGCTGCTTTATTTGGACAATGGGCTAATAAAAATGCAGGTGATTACTTTGATAACGAAAGAAAACCATTAAAAGAAAAACAAATACAAGAATATAAAGACTTAGATATACCTATTGCTGAATATTGGGCATATCGTGAAGGATTAAGTGAACAAGATACAATTCAAGAAAAATTTGATTATATCAATAGCTTAGATGTAACTGATGAACAAAAGAACATAATGATTAACAATGCAGTTCAAAGAAAAGAAGAAATAGACATAAGCAATTATGATAATTTCGGTAGTTATGAAGAATTTGATTATGCTACTAAAAATCCTGAAAAATATAGAGTTATAGAGCAAATAGATACATTTGATAACTATAATTCTTATGTTGATGATATTAAGAGTATTAAAGAACAATTTAGTACTGATAATGGATATACAACAGAACAAAGAAAAAGAGTAGTAAAACAATATATAGAAAGTTTAAGTTTAGATATACCACAAAAGATAATGCTAGAAAAAATGGCAGGGGGATATAGCATTAAAGATTATGAAAACTATATGTATGGATATATTGAAAGTTTAGAAATGACAGCAGAAGAAAAACAAGCAATACACAATATATTATTCAATTAGGGGGTGCAATTTGAAACAAGATCGTAATGGGGTAAGAACAGCCCAAGATTTAGAAAGAAAATATGATTTAAGTTCAATAGTAGGACTAAAAAAGGCAGTAGAACAAAGTGTAGAAGGAATAACTAAAACTAATGCAGAGTTAGAAGCATTTATGGAAACTACAATAGGCGATATTGAAAATCTACAAAATCAAATAGATGGACAAATACACACTCACTATTATAGTGGAGTTCCTTCTCTTTCTACTCCACCTACTAATGAATGGTTAGAAGAAGAATACAACTTGCACTTAGGGGATTTATATTATGACCAAGATACAGGTAAGGCATATAGATTTGTTTTAGATGGAGAAACAAATACTTATAAATGGATAGAAGAAACAAGTGGAGATGTAACAGAAGCCCTTGCTTTAGCAAATGCAGCCAAAGATACGGCTGATAGCAAAAGGAGGGTTTTTGTTATCACTCCTTATCCTCCTTATGACAATGGGGATTTATGGCTTAATAATAAAGAAATATATGTATGTCAAATATCTAAACAAGAAGGAACTTATGAAGCAAATGATTTTATCATAGCAACTAAGTACACAGATGATACTGTAGCTAATCAAGTAGGAGATAATTTAGAAGTAGTTAGAGGGCAAGTATTAACAATAACAGAAGGTGTAGATGCCTTTAAAATTGATATAGAAAGCCAAGTAAAGACTATAAATGATTTACAAGAAGAAACAATAGAATCACTAGAAAGAATGAGTTATACATTCGGTACTAATGATTTGACTATTGCTAATTCAAATGATCCTGTAAATGCAAGAATAAATAATCAAGGGTTAAAAGTTTATACATATAACACTTTAAATTCAATATTTAATCATCGTGGAGCAGGTATAGGAAAGTTAATTGTAGTAGGTGATTCACAATTAGCTAATATTTCAATAGTAAAAGCAACTGATGAAAACGGAGATGCTTGTACTGACATAAATCATCTTGTATCAAACATTCAAGATTTAACGGATTTGGAGGTGTAAGATGGCAGCAAGTAGAATAGCTTGTGCAAGTTTTAACATAGGAACTAGCACAACAATATCAATAACTAGAGATAAAAACTCATATACTCATACAATAACTTATAAATTTGGTAATGCAACAGGAACTATAGCAACAAAAACAACAAATACAAGTATTGTATGGAATCCAACAGCATCAACTTTATATGCACAAATACCTAATACTAAAAGTGGTTATGGTACTATTACTTGTCAAACTTATGATGGAAGTACTTTAGTAGGCACAACAACAGCAGGATTCTATGCGTATGCAGTTAAAGAAAATTGTTTACCAACAGTAACAGCAACAATAATAGATACTAATGCTTCTACAATAGCATTAACAGGAAGTAGTGCAAAATTAGTAAGGTATATGTCTAAACCTAAAGTAACAATAACAGCAACACCTAAAAATAGTGCAACAATTAAAACATATAATATATATAATCCAGGTGGACTACTAGCAACAGCATCAACTTATACATTTGATACAGCTTATGGCTCAGAATGGAGATGTACAGCAACAGATAGTAGAGGTTATTCAACAACAACATCTTATACTGTGGCATTTGTAGAATATGATCCTTGTCATTTCACTACACCACCTGTAATAAAAAGAACTGAAAGCACATCTACAACAGCAACAATAACTTTAAAAGGTTATTGCTTTAAAGGAAGTTTTGGAAGTGTTACAAACACACTTGCTCTTAAATATAGATATAAAACATCAACAGGAAATTATGGAAGTTATGTAACAATAACACCTACTTGGAATACTGATGGAACATTTACAGCAACAGCTAGTGTACCTAACTTATCTTTAACAGAACAATATACTTTTGAAGTAGTAGCACAAGATAAATTAACTTCTTTTGGAGATGGTGAAGAAATCCTTTTAGTACAAGGCATTGGAGATTTAAGAATAGCCAAAGATTATGTTATGACTAAAAATAATATGATTGTTGGTGATAAAGACAATGAAGAATGGAGATGCTTTAAAGCTAGAAGAAAAAGAGAAGGTATAAATTACGATGCTAACTTCGGTGCAGGTTTTGGTGGTGGTGGTATATCAGCAGTAATGGAAGTAAATCAAGTTGCAGATGGTGTAGAAACAAAACTAGCAAGATACGATTTAATGAAAGATGGTTATTTATATAATTATTTTACCAATATGTCAGTAGCAGAAATACAGGCTTATGCACCTTCAATAGTAGCAGGTGGGCAACAAGGCAACTTGTTACTTAATGGAGGAAATTCAAATCCTATCTTAATTCAATGGGGCAGGGTTAGTATAACACCAACAGCAGCAAATACAATTACAAAGTTCCCAATAAATTTTATTTGGGGATATCAAGGCATCCCTGCGGTGTTTACTGAAATGTCTTCTAGTGCTCCTGCTACTATAGATATAAGTGCAGGTGATATAACAGCAACAGGATTTAATATTTATTTGCAAAGAACCAACACAACAGCAACATCTATAATGTGGTGGGCTATAGGTAATGGTACACCATCATTAACCGAGTAGGAGGGGATTAAATGAGAATAGAATTAGATGCTAATGGATATGTATTAGCTGTATTTTGGGGTTGTTGCTCTGGTATTTGTCAAGAGTATACAGGGACAGTACCAGAAGGATATAATGATTTACACGAATGGTCTGAAAATGCTTTAATAAATGCTTATTATATAGAAAATGGCAATTTAGCATTAGATGAAGAAAGACTAGTAGAATTAGAATCAAAAATAATGGAAGATACAATAGATAATGAACCAATACTAAGAAAAGATTTATATGGTTCTTTTGATGTATTAGAAGAACAATATCAAAGTGAAACAGCAACAGGAAAAGTAATAGCAATAGATAATGTTAAAAAGATAAATCCCAAAGTAAAAATAACAAATGTAGAAAGTTCTTTAATAGAAATTATAACTCAAACAAAAAATATGCTAAGAAACGATGGTAAAAGTGAAACTATAGCAGGAGTAACTTTTACTAAGCTAATTAGTGGTGGTATCACTATAACAGGAACATCAACAGAAGCAATAGAATATAACTTATCTGGAAGTGGTAATAATACTACTTCTATTTTTTCGCTTAAAAATGGACTAGATTACTACTTAAATATAGGTGATTTAGAATGTGAAATGAATTACTTAGGTACAACACAAGTGTATTTAGGTACAGGTGGAGTAATTAACTTGCCAGAAGATAAAGAAGTAACACAAGTATTATTAAAAATACCAAGTGGAACTACTTTAAATACAACAATATATCCTATGCTTGAATATGGATCTACGGCAAGTGAATATGCAATATATGATGAAAAAAGACTAACAATAGATGCTAGTGCTTATGAAAATATAGAGTATATCACTATTGAAGATGGTTTAATCTATACTTCAACTAATGGAATACTTAATTATTTAGGTAAAGGTAATGTAAATTTATTTGATGGATTCAATACTATTTATGCATTACAAGATACTAATTTAGAAATTACTTATAATATCAATAATTTAAAACTAGAAGGAACATATACAAAAGATAATAATTTTAGAATATTAGAAGATGGCTCTATTGAGTGTAAAAATGCCACTTTAAAAGATGGAAGTATAAATATGGAAACAACGGATTCAATACCTTTAATAACAGTAGCACGAAATCATCAAGGTGGAACATATTTTGAACAAACAATAAGTGGTACACATCAGCAAATAATACATTATACAGATAAAACAAAACAGAATATTTTAGAATATGGTTATTACGATAGTTCTTCAATAGGATTAGAACAAAGAGATTCGGAAACAAGTGGTATTTCTAATAATATTTATTTAGGTTTTGGAATGGAACAAATGGGTGGTTTAAATGAAAAACCTGTGTTTCAAATAACAAAAGATGAAGAAGTAATAGCTGAAATAGGTGAGAATTGTGCTTATTTTAAAAATATAAAAACAACACCAAAAGTTGCACAATATTATGTTAATGGAAATAAAGATTATACAACAGGTGCTTATATATCATTCACAATAGAAAATATTGATACAACAGATGGTGATGTAGTGTTTGAAAATAATGGTTTAATAACAATAAATCATATTGGACTAGTAAAGATAAGTATGAATTTATGGGTGCGAGGTGGTTCTAGTTCTTCAAGACCTTGGATAACCTTACGAGATTATACAAATAATAGGGAAATTACAGGTGTTATAGATGATTGCTCTAGTGGTTATACTAGCATCGTTTTCTCAGATATTTATATAAACAATGCAGTAGCAGGAACTCAATATGGTGTTTATGTTGCTAGTGTATCAGGTTCAATAACAATAAATGGTGGTACAAATACCCCTTCATCATATTGCAATATACAATTATTTTAAGAAAGGAATAAAAAGATGGAAAAAATAATTATAGAACTATCTACTTTTATAACGGCTGTGTCGGTAATTATTGTTGCTTTAAATAAGTTGTTTAATAAAAAGATAGAACCGATATGTAAATCTATCAATAAATTAGATGAACATCATTGTAAAGATTTTTTAGTGAATTTTTTAACTAAAAAGAAAAATGGAGAAGTTATAAGTCAAACTGAAACATTAAGGGCTTACGATGTTTATGACCATTACACAAACGATTTACATTGTAATAGTTATATCCACGATGAGTGGGAAAAATATATGAATTAGAGAGGTTTTAATGCCTCTCTTTAATTTTAAAAAGGAGTGATAAATATGGAATTAACAGAAATTTTAACAATAGTAACAATTATAGTTGCTTGGATTATGGGGGTTGTTGCAAAAAAATCAAAATGGATCAACAACAATTTAATCCCACTACAAAATATCTTAATAGGTTTAGTAATTGCAGTTATTGAATGGGTTATTACAAAAGACTTTTCAACAGCAATAGCTTTAAGTGGTTTAATTGCAGGTGGTTCTTACGATATATTCCACAACCTAGAAAAATTAGTTAAGGGGGAATAATATGTTAGTTATAGATGAAAAAATAAAACAAATTAACCTAACAAGAGGAGATGAAGCATCAATAGAAATAGCAGCACAAGATGAAAAAGGAAATGATTATATTTTTGGAACAGATGATGTAATTAGATTCAAAGTATTAAAAGCAAAAGATTGCAGTTGTGTTGAACTTCAAAAAGATACAAAAGTAGAAAGAGAAGGAACAAGTGTTATTGTAACACTTACAAAAGATGAAACGAAAATAGGTGAAATTATAAATAAACCTGTTGATTACTGGTATGAAGTAGAGTTAAATCCAGAAACATCACCACAAACAATAATTGGTTATGATTTAGAAGGTGAAAAAATATTTACACTATATCCAGAAGGTAGTGATAAGAAATGATTACAGGTGCAGTAAATTCTAAAAGCAGTTTAAAAGGGAAAATAAATAATGCAACTGAATATATATATCCTACTTTAGAAAATCTTGAAATAACACCTAGTAAACAAGAACAAACATTTAATCATCCTAATAGTGATGGATATGATGAAATAAAAGTAAATGGTGTAACAAGTGCAATTGATGAAAATATAGTAGCCGAAAACATCAAAGAAAATGTTGAAATCTTAGGTGTTAAAGGTACTTATGTTGGGGCTAAGTATAGACCTAAGCGTATTAGTTTTAACTATTATGATGGCACTAGTTTAGATTATGAGTTATCTAATTTAGATACAAGTAATATTACTGATATGAGGAGTCTTTTTGGTAATTGTAGTAAAGTTACAAATTTAGATTTAAGAAATTTTAATACAAGTAATGTTACTAATATGAACGCTGTATTTATGTATTGTAGTGCGATAACAAGTTTAGATTTAAGTAATTTTAATACTAGTAAAGTTACCAATATGAGTAGTATGTTTAGTAGCTGTACTAAATTAACTAGTATAGATGTTAGCACTTTTAATACGAGAAAAGTTACTACTATGTCTAGTATGTTTAGTAGTTGTGAGGCTTTAACAAGGTTAGATTTAAGTAATTTTTATATAGATAGCGTTACCGATATTGGTAGTATGTTTAGTGGTTGTGAAAAATTACAATACTTGGATATAAGAAACTTTAATTTTACAAGTAAAATAAGTACTAATAGATATTTTTTACGATATGTACCTAGTACTTGTGAAATTATTGTTAAAGACGAAACGGCTAAAACTTATATTAAAAACAATTTTGGCACTTTTAATGTTAAAACTGTTGCAGAAATAGGAGGTTAATATATGGGAAAATATATGACAGAAGCCGATTGGAAACATAGTAAATATTTCAAGAAAGAAGAATTTAAGTGTAAATGTGGGGGTAAATATTGTAATGGTTATCCAGTAGAAATAGCAAAGTCATTAGTAGATAATATGAATCTATTAAGACATTATTTTGGACAAAGTATTACAATAACAAGTGGTGTAAGATGTAAAAATCATAATGCAGCAGTAGGTGGTGCAAGTAATTCAGCACACTTAACAGGATGTGCTTGTGATTGGAACTTTACAAATAAAACTTTTACAGAAAAACAAAAAAACGAAATTTTATATATGATTAAAAGACTACCTAATTATCATTATGCTTATAGTAATCAACAAAATATGTATAATGCAATTCATTTAGATACTAATTTAGTAGATATGCCTGATTGGGATGATAGTTCAACAGAATATGAAAACAAAATAAAAGAACTAAATGAACAAATAGAAGAATTACATAAAGAAATACTAGAATTAAAAGCAACTATAAACGAACTAGAAAAACTAAATGTAGAAGCGAATGAAAAAGTAGTTGTTTTAACTAAACAACTGGATCAAAGCGAAAAAGAAAAACAAGAATTGATAAAGCAATTAGAAACAGCAACTTGTGAATACGAGGAGCTATTTCATATAGGAAAATTGTATATTTGCACAAAGAACTAGAGAAATCTAGTTCTTTTTTTGTGCTTTAAAATACAGAAATTGTAGAAATTTGTAGAAATTTGTAAAAATTTGTTGACAAATGGTAAAATATGGTATAAGATGGGTATAGATAGGAGGAGTGATTTTATGAAAGAATGTTTACAAGACAAATTATTTATAGGGTTTTTAATTTTTGTAGCAGTGATGTGTACATTCGTAGGACTATGTAATAGATACCACGAAAACAAAAAACAAAATGAAATAATAGAAAGAGGTTAATGTATGGAAAGAGAATTTATAAGAGATTATTTAGATGGAACAAATAGTGAAGAAGAACTAATGTTAAAGTTTGATATTAAGAAATGTGAAATATGTGGCAGCTACAATTTAGAAGAAGATTTAATAGATACAGAAGAAACATCTGGAATAGGAACAATATGTGAAAGTTGTTTAGAAGATAGTAAGGAATAAATATGGATAAAAGAAAAGAACAAAAGATATTAAATGAGTATTATAAAAGAGCAATAAGAAGATCAAAAAAGAGAGATAGAAGAATAAAAGTAGTATCAATAGCAATTATCATTATAGCAATAATAATAGGTATGCTTCTAATTTCCACAAAAACACCTCTATTTTCAACAAACACCTCAAACAATACAAATACACTACCTACACTATAAACAATTCAAAAAACGATATAGGAACAAGAAATAAAGCATATATGAATGTATACGAGAAGAAAAAAGTAATTTATGCGATTTATGATTTGGAAGATGAAATTATAGAAGTATTTGATACAGGAAAAGAAGTAGCAGAATGGTTAGGAATAAAAGCAAGAGTATTTTATAGCACTTTTTCTAGAATGAGTAATGGTGAAAGAGAAAAAATAAAAAGCAAAAATAATGGTAATTTTTATAAAATATATAAATATTCAATGGAGGAAGAATGAAAAAGGAATTAAGCAGAACACAAATACTATATCTAAAAGCGATACAAAAGCTGCAAATAGAAAAAGATATAGAAAAGGTAACATATCAAGAAATTGGTGATGAAATGGGTGTAGGAAGAAATACAGTATATGATATGGTGAAAAAACTAAGAAAAAATGGTTATTTAGAAAGGACTAGAACAGGTATTTATATTATTAAAAATGTAAATTTGGATAAGGTGTAAAAATGAAAGCGAAAGAATTATTTGAAGAACTAGATTTTAAACTAGATGAAGATTATGATTTTGTAGTATGGAGATATAATGATTTCCCAAAATGTGATATATATTTCTTTCATCAAAACAATATAGAAATTGATACAGAATATGGTGTATCAATAAGTTTATTAAAAGCAATAAACAAACAAATAGAAGAATTAGGATGGTTAGATGATTAAGAAACTATCAATAGGAGAATACACATTAAGAGCCGAAGAATATATAAGTTTGTTAGATAATAAAAAAGCATATGGAATTACTCTATATAAAGATGGGAAAGAAGTATTACATAGTGGTAGAACTACATTAAAAAGTTTAAATGATGAAGATATGAAAAAATATCTAGAAGATAGCATTGAATTGATAGAAATACTAAAAGGAAGTGATATTAAGTGAATAAAGAAGAAATAAATGAGTTGTTAAAAGAACACCAACGATTAAAAGAAGAACTGAAAATATATGAAGAAGCATTCCCTATCACATCATTCTTTATGGAAAGCGACTTACAAAAAGAAAACCAACGATTAAAAGAAGCGGTTGATGGATTATGTCAAGAAACCACAGAATTAAAAGAACGAATAAAAATGTATGAAGATCCAGATGATTTATTTTTAATGTTTATGTGGTGTGATGAAAAAGCAAAAGATAAGATTAAGGAATTACAACAAAGAATAGATAATACAACAAAGTTTGTTCAAAAATTAAGCAGTGTTGGTAGAGGATGTGAAATATATGCAGATGTTAAAAGAGATATACTTCACAACTTAAAAGGAGAAGAAAAGTAATGGAATTAAAAGAAGTATGGAAAGACATAGTTGGATATGAAGGTTATTATGAAATATCTTATTTTGGAACTGTTAAAAGTAAAGAAAGATATTCTAATTGTTGCTATGGTAAACAAAGATTGTTAAAAGAAAAAATTATTGTAGCAACACCAGATAAAAATGGATATTTAAGAATAATGTTATCTAAAGATAAAAACAAAAAAAGATTTTATATTCACGAATTGGTTGCACAAGCATTTTTAAAAGATTATGAAAAAGGGAAAATTGTACATCACATTGACTACGATAATCAAAATAATTACTTTAAAAATTTATATGTATGTACTAGAAGTGAACATACTGAACTTCACAACAAAACAGATAGATTGATAAAAGAACTTATTGAAAAAGGAATAGTTGAATTTGATGGGGGTCAATATTATGTCCTATAAAGTAGATGATGCAAAATAGAACTAATAGACTATGCGATAGAAGTATTAACAAGACTATTAATAGAACAAAACTTTAAAGAAAAGAAAACAGGTAAAACAACTTATGTAAAGAAAAAACGAGCATATAAAGATTTAATTAGATTATTAGAAGATATAAAGAGATGGGAGGATTTATGAAAAAATTAGAAGAAGTATTAAATAATTATGAAGAATATAGAGTTGAATTAGAAGATAGATTTGGAAGAAGATTATTAGATTTTTTAACATTAGAACAAGCAGAAAAAATAGGTTTTGAAATTAAAGATGAATATAAAAAAGATTGGAAAGTAGAAAAAGAATGGACTAGAGAAAACATACTTGAACAATTAGAAAAAGATGTTAGATTTGGTTGGGAAAAGGCTTGTGATGAAAGAGGAATATCTAGTTCCTTAATGTTTTCAGTAGTTATGTCTTGGAATAAAGTTTTAGAAGAAGGATTAGAAGATTTTGATGAAGATAATTATGCTATGTATGGAAAACCATTATTTATAGCAACTGCTGAAAAATATGGGTGGGATTTAGATTAAATAGGAGTAACTATGAAAGAATATGACATACATATAGAAGAAACAGAAGAAGATGAAGATATATTAGGGGAATTAGAAAAGAGGATTTATGAAAGAAGATTTATTAACTATTTTTAATAACTATGGTAAAAGCCATCAAATAAGCAAGTTGCTAGAAGAAGTAGGGGAACTTATTGAAGCAATAATAAATGATGATAAAGAAAACATAACAAAAGAAACAGGAGATGTATTTGTTGTTTTAAATCAATTCATACACCATTACGAAATAGAAGAAATAGATATATTAAAAGTAATGAAATATAAAATTGATAGACAGATAGAAAGAATGAGTAAGGAGGATCAATGAAACAATTTTTATTAAAAAGATGTGGTAATGCTAGTCTTACAGGATTTGAACTTGTTGCAGATATACTTGAAAACTACACATATCCTATAAAATTAAATGATGTTTATAAAGAACTAGGGAAAAAGTATAAATTAACATATTATGCAGTAGAAAGTAGAATTAGAAATTATAAAGAAGTTTGTGGTTATAAAGATATAAGCAATCACGAGTTCATATCTATACTAATGATAGAAGCAGAAAATTAACTGTTTCTTTTTTGTTTCAAATAAGAGCATATTATTAGACAAGTTTCTTTTATGAATATATAATGAAAATTGTAAGATAAATATATGACAAAGGGGAACTTAAAATGAAATTTACTTATACTCTTGCTTATCCGTTTGGAGATTCAACTTTAGAAAGATTAGTTAGACTTTATGAAAACTTTGGAATTGCATCAGTTTGTTGTGGTGATGACAAAGGATATTATGTAGAAGCAGATCACATAGTTAAATACAACATAAAAAAAGAAGCATAGAGTTGCAGCTCAAATGCTTCAAGGGGGAAATAAATATGTTATTTTATATAAATGCTATCTTGGATTTAATAGACAAATATAATTCTACAGTAGGTGAAGAATATCAGCAACTAGATATTTATGATGTATTAAGTGATATTGATAACCTAGAAGATGAAAAAGATATACAAAGAGCTATAAGGGAACTAGAAATGAGAGTGCGATAATTCGCATTCTTTTTTATTTTACTTGTATGCCTTCACCAACTGGACAGGGGGCGAAAGTAAAACCCTGTCCTTAGGACTTTATAATACCTTTAAATCAAGGATTTCAAAGGTTTCATTATCTATTGTCATTTCTTTTATAAAGCTTCTCCAGAAGATAGATTTTTCTGTTCTAGTGAGTTTAGAATAAATTGTTTCTATATCACTTTCAAATATGTCTTTAAGATAAGTTAAATCTTTAGGCTTAGATTCATCTATATTAGCTGCTCTAATTTTTGCTTCTATTTCTTCAAATTCTCTATCGTATTCTTCTTCTTCCATTCTACCTTTTTTATACATATTATTTATTCTTTTTTGTTCATCTCTTAATTTCTTAATATTTATTTTAGGTTTAGGTTTATTAACTCGTTTAATCTCATATTCTGTAATGTAATTTTCAATATAAGGCTTAATATGTTTAAGTAGCATAGCTTCTAATTTTTCTTCTGGAATACTTTTAGGAACATCGCATCTTTTAAACATAAACCTATTATTACATCTGTAATAAACCTTAGGCTTCTTTTTCCTAGTGAAAGAAGTTTGTCCTGCTAGTGTCTTATTACATCTATCACACCTGATTAAACAAGAAAACAAGTAATCCCTTTTGGTAGAAGTAGATTTATTATTACTTCTAAGGATTTCTTGTATTCTGATCCATCTATCTTCAGTTAAGTAATGTTTTCCATAAACATAGTCATTGTTTTTTTGATATTTACCATAATATAAAGTGTTTTTTAACATTGTAGATATACTTTTATAACTAATTTCTAAATCGTATTTTTTGTTAATTATTGTTTGTACTTTCCATTTAGATTTATACGCTTCATATAAATCAAATATTTCATTTACTATGTGTTCTTTTTCTTCATCAATAACTACTCTTTTTTTACCTTCTATTGTTTCTATTTTGAAGCCAAAAGGCAAACTAGCATAACCAAATATTGCTTCACCATTTGTAACTTTATCTTTAAATACATATTTAATTCGGTCTGAGCCTTTATCAGCTTCATCTTGAGCTAACATTAAATATAAATTAAGTTTCAATCTACCTTCACGAGTAGTAGTATCAATATCTTCTTCACTACATTCCCATTCTATATTGTTATCTTCTAAAATATCTTGTGTTCTATAATATTCTTGTATGTTCCTAAACCATCTATCAATACATTTAAAAATAATCATTTCAAACTTTTTTTCTTTAGCATCTTCTAGTAGTCGCATAAATTCTTTTCTTTTTTTTGTTTTTTTACGAGCAGATTTTGCTTCATCAATATACCAATCAACAATTATATAACCATTTTCATTAGCATATTTTTGTAAACCTTTTTTCTGTGCATCTACTGAATATCCGTGCTTTTTTTGTTCTTCGTGAGATACACGAACATAAGCAGCAGTTTTAATAAGTTTTCTAGAAAAAAATTGTAAATCTAATCTATATTCTTTTAAGAAGTCATCTAACAAAAATATCACTCCTTTTTGCTATTCAAATACACTTGCATCAATATTAAATGCAATTCATCCTTAGTTTTAGTTGGTATTTTATCTGATTCAAATATAAGTTTAGCTCTTTCTATTAGTGCTATGCTTTCTTCTGCTGTTGGTGTTATACCGAAATATGCCATATCAACTTTAAAATATTCACATATTTTTTCTAGTTGCTTTAAATTAAGTGATCTTCTTCCGTGTTCTAAATTAGAAATTTGTCCTCTTGATAATCCTAATACTTCTGCTAGGTCATCTTGTTTTAAATGCCGACTTTTTCTAAGTTCTTTTATCTTTTTTCCTAAGTCCTCCATACACTTTTACACCTCTATATATTTATTTCCCATAATAAGTTTAATTTAAAAAGTATTCTAATGCAAACTTTTTGGATTAAAATGTTTCCAAAATATTGACAATTAAAAATTATAGCAGTATAATGTTTTTAGAAGTTAGATATGTGTAATGCTTCACATACGAAACTTTAGAAAGTGAGGTGAATTGATGAGAAGCGAATTGATAGCATTAAGACACAAATTAGGATTAACACAGGAGGAAATGGCAAAGTTGGTAAATCAAAAAAGCAGACAACAATGGTGCAATATTGAATCTGGAAGAAGAAATTTAACAGCAGATGAAATAGTTGAACTTGGGATTAAACTTAATCTATCGCCAAAAGAACAAAAAAAATTATTAGAGGTGTCTTAATGGAACAACACAATATTGAAGCAATTTATAAAACACTAGCTAAAATATTTGAGTTAAGAGAGGATTGTAAAATAACAATTACAGTGAAACAAAAAGGAAATTAAAAAAACATACATATTTCACAAGTTTAAAAGATAATTCTAAACAAGAACAAATATTCGTATTGGAGGCTTAATTTATGAACGAAAAATATTTAAAAGTAATTGAAATACTTGGAGAAGCAATCATCAATAACGAGCTAAAAAATTCAGTACTAGAATATGAGAATAAAAGCCTTAAGCGAGAACTTGAGTCAATTGAAAATTATTATAAAGATTTATGTGAAAGTGTGAACAAGGAGGGAAATAATGAAAATAGTAATGAAAGATGAGGGATTTAAACATTTTAGTAAAAAAGATGTTTATGAATGGGAAGAAATCTTAGGAATTATTGAAGAAATGGAAGATGAAATAGTATCTTTAAATGAAAAAATATCAGATATGGAAGATGATATAAGAGATAACTATAAACCGATACCATTATCTGAAATGTATGGTGTTAGTGATAGAGATTTTTATTAGGAGGAATTTATGGAAGAAAATTTAAAAGTAAGTTATGGACAAATAGAAAAAGCGAATAATGAAATTTATGCTATGAAAATAGGTAATAAAGATTATGCAACAGTAAACGAAAGGGTTAAAGCATTTAGAAAAGTTTATCCTACAGGATCTATTGAAAATAAAGTTGAAGAACTGAGGGATGATTATGTAAGAATATCTACGATTATTAGAAATGAAAGTGGTGATATTATTGCTACTGGTACAGCAAGTGAAACAAAAAAAGGTATGGTTAATTCAACATCAATGTTAGAAAATTGCGAAACATCTTCAGTAGGTCGTGCTTTAGGCTTTGCAGGTTTTGGAATTGATAATTCTATTGCAAGTGGTGAAGATATTGAAAGAAACAAAGAAGAAATGAAACGACTAGAAATATTTAAAAATATGTTTATCAAAGAAAGTGAAGCAATAGTTGTAGTAAAAAATTCAATCAATGATTTATGTAGAAAAATGGGGCTTGTAAAAGTTGAATTAGAACAAAAAGTAAAAGAACAAATCTGGACAGGTTTAAGTGATTTGAATTTAGAACAATGTCAAAGATTAGAAAGTAAATTAAAAACGATCAATATGGAAAATAATGATTGGCACGATTTATATAATCAAAACACAAAAATTAAGGATGTTGTGCCTTTAAATCAAGAAGTAGTGTATGAAAGTAGTTGGTTAAAATTCGGAAGAATCGCTTTACAAATGGCTGGAACAGATGAAACAAAAAGAAATGAAATTATTGATGATTATTTGAATATGGGTATTGATTTAACTAAGTAATAGGAGGAAATATATGAATACAATTAGTTTAACAGGAAGAATTACGAAGGATTTAGAATTAAAATGTACACCAAGTGGGAAGTATGTATGTGAATTTAATTTAGCAGTAAATAGAATCGGAAGTGAAACAACTGATTTTATCACTTGCCAAGTATGGGGTACACAAGCAGAAAATCTAGCAAAATATCAAAGTAAAGGTAGTTTAATAGGGATTATAGGAAGTATAAGAGTAGATACATACGAAGTAGAAGGACAAAAGAGATATAAAACTTATGTGTTAGCAAACAATGTAGAATATTTAGGAACAAAGAAAGAAACTACTCAAGAAGTAAAACCTAGTGATTTTGCAACAGAAGAAAAAGATCCATTTGAAACATTTGGTGAACAAGTAAGCATAGATGATAATTTCTTAGATTAGGTGATAGTATGGATTTATTCAACGATTTACAAGCATTAACTAATAGATTAAATCAATCTATTAAGTTGTTAGCTAAGTATGGTAGAGAATTTGCTGAAACTGAAAGAGATTACAAAATAACTTTAAGACAAGAAGCATTAAAATTAAGAGCAGAAAAAAATATGCCTGTTACACTTATACAACAAGTAGTTTATGGTGTGCCAGAAGTTGCTGAAAAACGATTTAAAAGGGATGTTGCAGAAGCAATGTACCAAACAGCTCAAGAAAATATAAACTCTATAAAACTTCAAATGAGAGTAATAGAAGGGCAACTTAATAGAGAGTGGAGTACTACAAAATGAAAAGGTTAATTTTAAAAGTATTAGAAATTTTACAAATAATATTCTTTTATGAATTAGGTAAATATGTTGGGAATCTTATTTTTAAATAAAATGCTTCAAATACGAAATAATAAGGAGAAAAGTTATGTCTAAATATACAAAGCAATTACAATTTGATAAAGAAACAATAGAGAAGATATTAGAAAGAGATAATTATTCTTGTCTATTTTGTAAGAGTGGTTATCACACTAAAAATATGAATCTAAGTAATTTAGAGTTCAATGTATTTGATATTATGCACTTTATACCAAAATCAAAAATGGGGCTTGGTATTGAAGAAAATGGTGTATGTGGGTGTAGAGTGCATCATCACTTACTAGATAACGGAAACAAAGGATTAAGAGCAGAGATGCTACTGATTATGGAAGAATACCTAAAACAATGCTATCCAGAATGGGATAAGGAGAAATTAGTATATAGGAAGTGGGATAAATGAAATTTGAAATTGATTTAAAATTACCTAGTTTAAATGATTATACAAGGTGGTGTAGAAGTAACAAGTTCTTAGCAGCTAAACAAAAGGCTCAAATTGAACAAGAAATAGGGTTATTTCTAGCGAAAATGCCTAAATGGACTAATCCTATTAAAATACATTTTCATTGGATAGAAAGCACAAAAAGGCGAGATTTAGACAATGTATGTTTTTCAAAGAAGTTTATATTAGATGCAATGGTTAAGTATGGGAAGTTAAAAGATGATAACAGAAGATTTGTTACAGCATTTACAGATACTTTTGAATATGGTGATAAAACCAAAGTTATTTTAGAAGTAGAGGAAGTGAAATAAATGAGAGAACGAGTTTTAAATTATATGAAAGAGTTTGGATCTATAACTACATACAATGCTTTTATAGATTTGGGTTGTAGTAGGTTAAGTGAGTATATAAGACAATTAAGGTTAGAATACAAAATTGCTGATGAATGGGTTAGTACAACTAATAGATATGGTGAAAAGGTGCAATATAAAAGATATTGGTTAGAGGAGGAAAAATGATAAAGATTTTAGAATTGTTTGGGGGTATAGGTGCTTGTAGTAAAGCATTAGAAAGACTAGGAATAGATTATGAAATAGCAGATTATGTAGAAATAGACAAATATGCAGTAAAATCATTCAATGCAATACATAATACTAATTTTGAACCGCAAGACATTTGTAAGTGGGATAAAGATATAGAAGTAGATTTACTGATGCACGGTTCTCCCTGCCAAGATTTTAGTAGTGCGGGTAAACAGGCTTCTGGTTTTAAAGGTAGTGGAACAAGAAGTAGTCTTATTTATGAAACAATTAGGATAGTAGAAAAATTAAGACCTAAATATGTAATATGGGAAAATGTTAAAAATTCTTTAAATGAACCACATATACAAGTTGTTAATGATTACATAGAACAACTAAATAAAATGGGTTATGTGAGCAATATAAAACTTACTACAGCAAGTTATTATGGAATACCACAAGAAAGGCAAAGAGTTATTTGTGTTTCAATTTTAAGAGGAGAAAAATTTGAATTTCCAGAAGAAAAGGTAAAAGCAAATAATTTAGAAGATTACATAGATTTTAGAAAAGAAGATGATTTAACATTTAATTTTTATAGAAGATATAAAGAAATTATAAATGACAATGCAACTATTGAAGAATTTGAAAGTTATATTGACAATTTACCTATAAAAAGAGGTATAGGTACTAAAAAAATGGGGTTATATACATTTGGCGAAATGGATACTATTACAATGCCAAGTGGTAGAACAGGAACATTGACTTGTAGAAATGTGCAAAATTATAACAAAAAGTTTTGGTACAATAAAAAGCTTTATAAACCAAGCCCTAAAATGTGTTGGTTACTTATGGGGTTTGATGAAAATGACTTTATTAAAGCAAGTCAAGTAAATGATGATAAAGCATTATATAATCAAGCAGGTAATAGTATTGTAGTAAATGTACTAGAAGCAATACTATACAACTTATTAGTAAAGTAAATGCTTCAAATATGAAACTAAAGGAGGAATAAGTATGATAGAAGTAACCTTAAAAGATGGTGGTATTTATTACATTACAGAAGAACAAATAGAATACTGGAAGCTGCTATATCCTGAGTTAGATGTAGAACAAGAAATAGGGGTATTAAAAGAGCTTTGGACTAAAGGAGTAATACCTAAAAAAACAGCAAAGAGTATCAATAAATTTATTAACAAACATTTATATCAATTAGGAAACGATGATTTATAAGATAAATGCTTCAAATCCAAGCATATAATTAGTAAATGCTTCTAATACATAGTATAATTGTTTCAAAAGGGAAACTTATATGTAAAGTGTTTGTATATTGAATCAACTTACAAATTATGGTAAAATAATATTAGCGATATATCATAGAGAGAATTTATACAACTGCCCACTAGGGTATATCGCTAAAAAATTATTTGGTGGGTGGTTGTATGAGTTCTCTTTTTGTATATCTGGTAGAGAGGAAAGGAAAAGATGGCTAAAAAATATTATTGGTTAAAACTTAAAGAAGATTTTTTTAGAGATAAAAAAATAAAGAAATTAAGGAAAATTGCAGGGGGAGATACATATACGATTATCTATTTAAAAATGCAATTATTAAGCCTAAAAAATGATGGTGCATTGATATATGAAGGTGTAGAAGATAATTTTGCAGAAGAAATCGCATTAGAGATTGATGAAGATATAGATAATGTAAAAGTAACTCTTATGTTTTTACTTAAAAATGGGTTACTTGAAGAAACAGAACAAGATCACTATGTAATGACAGAAACTATTAAATGTATTGGTAGTGAAAGTGCTAGTGCTGAAAGAGTGAGAAAACATAGGGAACTAAAAAAGGAACAAGAAGAACAAAAAATGTTACAATGTAACACCGAAGTAACAAATTGTAACATAGAGATAGAGAAAAGAGAAAAGAGAAAAGAGTTAGAGAATAAGAGTAAAGATACCAAACAAAAATTTGGAGAATATCAAAATGTAAAACTAACAGAAAAAGAATTACAATCGCTTAAAAGCTCCTATGGTGATGATTTAACCGATACTTTAATTACTTATTTAGATGAATATATTGAAATGAAAGGCTATAAAGCAAAAAGTCATTATCTTTGTATTAAAAAATGGGTAGTGAATGCAGTTAATGAGAAATCTACTAAACAACCAATTAGAAAAGAAATAGTACCTAAATGGGTAAATGAAGAACATAAAGTAAAAGAGCCATCACCAGAAGAATTAGCAGAAATGGAAGCATTAAAAAAAGAATTACAAGAATTATATGGATAAGGGGCTATATGCTCCTTAACATTAAAAATATTATGTGAATATTTGAACAAATGGAGGATAAATGATTATATTTATAATTCTAATAATATTATGGGTGATAGGATATTTCCTATTAACCAGATAGGAGGGTAAAATGAAAAATTATTACACCCAGCTAAGTGAATTAAGAATAGCAGAAACAAGACTAGAAACACTTCAAGAAAAGAAAGAATTACTACTAGCAAATGCAACTAAAACAACTGGATCATTAAATGAGGTTGTGGCATTTGGTGGAGGAATATCTAATAAACCAATGAATTATACGGTACAATGTGAAGAAATAGACAAACTTATAGAAGCAACAGAAGAAGAAATAAAGATATTAAAAAAAGGACTTTTCCAAATGGAAAACATCCTTAAAAATATAAGTGGAATTGAAGAAAGAATATTTAGATTATACTACATAGAAAATAAAAATCCAACTCAAATATCATTTATTATTCCTTGCGACAGAAGAACTGTTTATAGATATATTAAAAAAATTAAAGAAAAAATGTAAGTTGTCACAAAATGCCACATTTCGAGGTGTAACATTATAGTATGAGATAGTATAAGTAATCTCATTTCCTCAAGCACTAACCTAGTTGTTAGTGTACTGATGATATAAACGACAAACATTTTTTCATACGATCACTATGCTTACTAAAAAATATGAAAGATAGAAAAAGAGGAACAAAAAATTAAAGAAGCCTATTTAATTTGCAAAAAAAGTTTCTTAATACTAAATATTAACCGCAAGTATGTCATCAGTACAGTACCAACTAAGTTGATACTAACACACTTTTCTAGTCTGCACTATCTTTTAGTAGATGGTGCATTGGGTAATATATATCACCTGCCGAGGTTAAAAAGGTAAACTATTGCAATAGTGTATATTATTCAATGCAGTGCCTATTAAAAGCACTAATGTAAATACCTTTTCTTTTCATTTTTTAATGATAAACACTGCCTTAACAGGTAGTGTACTGATATTTATTGAAGGTTATAGTTGCACTGCTCAAAAAGGGTGAATAACCTGATAGAGATTGAACCTAGCAAACAACTATCTAGGGAACCATATACATAAATATTAGTACAGTATCTATTAAGGATACTACACATAATACCTTGTTTTTTTCAGTATTGATGAAAAAGTGTTACCTTTTATAGGTAGCATAGAGTAGATATATAAAATGTAATAGTTTAAGTGCTAAAACATTCCAGTATGAAAGAGTGCTTGGAAAGATTACAGTTGAATGCTGTATGAGATAATATCAAAGTTATTATATCTATTCTATGGTGCTTATAAAAGCACTATACAGGTGACCGACCGATAGTTTCATAACTACGGAAACATTACTTATCATTTGGTAGGTAGTGTACTGAATAATATATCTATTATAGCAGTTATGAGTATGCCACTAGCCTTTAAGGTTGTCGGAGAACATTAAATTAGTCCCCAGCTTATAACAAAACACCGATATGAAAAATGGTAGGCTATTTCGGGACAGCCCTTTAGGAAACTATGTGAGTGGTTGTATATTATTTAGTACAGTATCTACTAAAGATACATTAAAAGACTACGATAGACAGGTAGTCTTTTTTGTTATGTGGTGAGATATGAAGAAGAATAAAGAGGAAAACCTATACTTATGTTTTAGGTATAGATGTAAACAATGTCCAAGACAAAAGAAATGTGAAAAGGAAATAAAGGAAAACAAGAAGCAAACTTGTAAAAATAGGAGGTGAGTAACCTATGAATGAAGAAAATTTAATATCATTTAAAGACCGAACAGAGGAAGAACAACGAGAGATAGCAAGACAAGGCGGTATTGCAAGCGGTAAAGCAAGACGAGAAAAGAAATTATTTAAAGAAGCCATAGAAAAGAAACTAGGACAAAGCCTAGATAGTATGATTGATTCTATGATAGAACAAGCACAAAAAGGAAATGTACAAGCAATTACATTCTTACGAGATACCATAGGTGAAAAGCCTACGGATAAAGTAGAAGCAGAAGTTAGTTCTGATGTAACAATCAATATAGAATTGACTGATGAAGAATGAATGTAAATATTAAGATAAACAAAAATGTGTTTAATGATATATACCTACCATACTTAGATAATACAGATAGATATTTATTGTTTTATGGTGGTGGATCTAGTGGAAAGAGTTATTTCATAGGCGAAAGAATCATATATGATTTAATTCATCCTAAAAGATGTAATTATCTAATAGTAAGACAAACAGGTGATACTAATAGAAAATCTACATTCCCATTATTAAAGCAAGTAATAAGCAATTGGGGTTTATCTCAACACTTTAAAATAAATGAAAGTGATATGAGGATTAAGTGCTTATTAACCAAAAATGAAATAGCATTTGCAGGGTTAGATGATGTAGAAAAGATTAAATCTATAACCTTTGAAAATGGTGAATTAACAAAGATATGGGTAGAAGAAGCAACTGAAACACAAGAAGCAGCTATAAACCAATTAAAAGTTCGTTTAAGAGGTGGTAAATCTAAGAAACAAATGATACTTAGTTTCAATCCTATTAACATACAACATTGGATTAAGAAGCATTTTATAGATAGTGGACTAGCAACAGTATGCTTTAGTACATATAAAGATAATAAGTTCTTAACTGATGATGATAGAAAAGCATTAGAAGATCTAAAGTTTACTGATGAATACACCTATGAGGTATATTGCTTAGGTAAATGGGGGATTATCGGTAAAACAGTATTTGATGCTAAAGCAATACAAAGAAGATTAGATACAATACCTAAACCAATTAAAACAGGGTATTTTACTTATGATTACGATGGATTAAGGATAACTAATATTAAATGGGTAAATGATAGAAATGGTTATATAAAGCTATATCAAGTACCTAATGTACCTAAGATGACTAAATATTGCATAGGTGGAGATACAGCAGGAGAAGGCAGCGACTACTTCACAGCACATATATTAGATGCTAGAACAGGTGAACAGGTAGCAACACTAAAACACCAATTTGATGCAGATCAATATGTTAAGCAAATGTATTGTTTAGGGGTATATTATTGTAATGCTTTAATAGGTATAGAAGCTAACTTTGATAGTTTTCCTATTATGGAACTACAAAGACTAGGCTATAACAATCAATATGTAAGAGAAGCAATAGATACATATACAGGTAAAACAGAAAAGAGATTTGGTTTTAAAACTACTTCTTTAACAAGACCAACAATTATATCAAGGTTAATAGAGATAGTAAGGGAAGAAACAAACTCAATAAACGATAAAGATACACTAGAGGAATTATTAACTATTGTTCGTAATGAAAAAGGAAGAATAGAAGCTCCAGAAGGTGGACACGATGACCAAATGATGGGTTTAGCAATAGCACATCATATAAGAGAACAAGTAAGTTTTGATATTGAAGAAATAAGAGTAAGTCCTCAATATCATTTCAATATAGAGAAACAAAACGAACACCATTACGATTATGGTGAAGAAAGAATCATAATATAAGAGGTAATATGAAAAGAACAAAAGAAGAATTAGAAAAGGCAATAGAAATATTAAAAAAACCTATAACTGTAACAAGTGAAAGATATTTTTATTTTGAAGAAGAAAATTATAAAGCATTAGAGTCGGCTTATAAAACAGCTCAATCAATTATAGAATATATAGAATTTTTGTTAATGAAGGAGGATTAAATGAAGAAAACAGTATTAAGAGAATATCTAAATAATAGAAAAACAGAAAAACCAATAGAAGAAGTTAAGGTTGTAAAAGAAGAACCTAAACCAAAAAAGAAACTATTTAAAAAAGGTGAAAAATAATGGAAACATTAGAAGTATTAGTATTATGTGCTTTTAATGTTTTTTCTTTTGTTGTAGGAGCTAAACTAGGGCAAAAAGTTGCTAAAGGTGAAGAAATAAAACTACCTACAATCAATCCTGTTACTTTATATAACGAACTTAAAGAGAGAGAAGAAGTAAAAAAGGAAAGAGAAAAGTTAGAAGTAATATTAAACAATATTGAAAGATATGATGGTACTGAAGCAGGACAAGAAGATGTACCTAGAAAATAGGGGGTGAAGTATGAACATAGAGGAAATAAAAGAAACTGATATATGGACTTTGTACGAAAAAGGTAGAAACTATCATAGACTAACAGGAATATATGTAGATACTGATAGAAACTATCGTATGTACAATGGTAATCAATGGGGTGGAGCAAAACTAGGTGATGTAGAACCTGTACAAAAGAACTTCATTAAACCTATTGTTAAGTACAAGGTTGGTGTAATACACGATAATTTATATGCCATTAACTATTCTAGTATGAACTTTGAAAATAAAGAGTTTAGACATCAAGCAGAAAAGATATGTGAAATGCTTAATAAGAAAGCAGCTCGTATATGGGAAAAAGACAAGATGGACTTCAAAGGAAGAAGAATAACTAAAGATGGTGCAGTAAATGATGAAGGTATTATATATGCAAACTATGATGTAGATAATCAAACACCATTAAATGAGATCATAAAGAAAAATGATATTTACTATGGTAATGAAAACGATGATGATATACAAGCACAACCATATATTTTAATTCGCAAGAGAATGCCTGTTTCAAATGCTATTGAAATGGCTTTAAACGAAGGTTTAAGCGAAGAAAAAGTAAAAATGATAGTAGGGGATAATGATAACTTTGAAGAATCAGGAGAGGCTTCTAAACAAGAATTAGACAATATGGTTACTATTGTTACTAAGATGTATAAGAAAAAAGGAACAGTACATTTTAGTATGTCTACAAAATGGGTAGTAATAAAAGAAGATAAAGATACAGGATTAACATTATATCCTGTTGCACACTTTAATTGGGAAGAAAAAGAAGGTTCTGCTAGAGGTGAAGGTGAAGTAAGATTCTTAATACCTAACCAAATAGAAGTAAATAGAACTGAAATGAGAAGGGTATTAACAGTTAAAGACCAAGCATATCCACAAAGAATTTACAATGTTGATAAGATAGCTAATCCAAGTGCTGTAAGCCAAGTAGGAACACATATAAAAGTTACTGGAATGAGTGTAGATGATGTAAACAAGGTAGTTGGAACATTACAACCTGCACAAATGAGTCCTGATGTTAAGCAATTACAAGAGGATTTAATCCAAGTAACAAGAGATTTAGCAGGTGCAGGGGATATAGCAACTGGTACTGTTAATCCAGAAGATGCAAGTGGTAGAGCAATTTTAGCTGTACAACAAGCATCACAAAGTCCAATGACAGAACAAAAAGAATCATATAAGAACTTTATAGAAGATTTAGCTAGAATATGGCTAGATATGATTATTGTATATAGTCAAGATGGTATCAAACTAGAAGAAGAAGTAACAGATCCAATGACAGGTGAAGTTGTAATTCAATTAGTAGATGTACCACAAACAGCATTAAAAGAATTACAAGCTACAGTTAAAGTAGATATAACTCCTAAAGGTGCATTTGATAAATATGCTCAAGAAATGAGTATTGAAAATATGTTTGCTCAAGGTATGTTTAATGTACAAAGAATAGCAGAATTAAAAACTTATGTAAGTTTACTAGATGATGATTCAGTAATGCCAAAAGTTAAATTAGAAGAAGCTATAGAAACAATAGAAGCAGAACAAAGAAAGATTGCTGAGATGAATGCACAAGCTCAAATAATGCAACAAAAAGCTAATCAATTCTTAATGGAAGATCCAGAAGCACAAGCTAGTCAAGTGCTAGAAGCAGAACAAATGGCAAATGCAATGCCAACAGAAGAAGTAGAAGAAGTACCTGTAGAAGAATAGGTGCTTTTTTATATGCCTATCTACCAAGAGTAGAAAAGGCGGATTGGTCGGTATAGAGGTAACTCAATGATTATTAGACCAAGTTTATATGTCCAAGCCTTATGACAATAAAAGATGTGGAAATAGTGAAGCAAACACTTAAAAATAGGGAGGAAAAATATGTTTGAAGAAAACAACCTTGTAACTGATGTTACTGAAAATGTAGAAGAACAAACTACAGAAGAAATAGTTAGTGGTGGAACTGAAAATGTAGAAACACCAAAAACATATACTGATGCAGAAGTAGATGAAATTGTAAAAAGAAGATTAGGCAGACAAGAAAGAAGCCTAAAAAGAGATTTTGAAAAACAATTATCTGCTTATAAAGAAGCTGAAACAGTATTAAATGCAGGGTTAGGAACTTCTAATATTGAAGAAGCAACAAATAACCTAAAGGATTTTTATACTAAGAAAGGTGTAGAATTTCCAAAATATGAACCTACATACAATGAAAACGATATGAAGGTATTAGCAAATGCAGAAGCTAATTCTATTATTGAACTAGGATTTGAAGAAGTAGTAGAAGAAGTGGATCGTTTGGCTGAATTAGGTGTAGCAAATATGACACCTAGAGAAAAGTTAGTCTTTACTAAACTTGCTGAATATAGAAAAGCAGAAGGAGATAGAAAAGAACTAGCTAAGATTGGTGTAAAAGATGAAGTGTTAAATAGTAATGAATTTAAAGAATTTGCTAAAGACTTTAAAACAGATGTACCAATTACAAAAATTTATGAAAAATATGCAAAAACACAACCAAAGCCAATGGTTGAAACAATGGGAAGTATGAAAAATGCCACTAGCTCAGATAGTGGAGTTAAAGACTTCTATACAAGAGATGAAGCATTAAAATTCACTAAGAAAGATTTTGACAATAATCCTGCTTTATATAAGGCAGTAGAACAATCTATGTCTAAGTGGTAATACATATATTCCTATTTATAAAAGGAAGGAATGATTATAATGGCAGTAACAAATTTTATACAAAGTATTTGGTCTAAAAAAATTCAAGATGACCTAGAATTAAAAACAAAATTAGTAGCTAACTGTTTAAGAGATTATGAAGGAGATGTTAAATATGCTGCTTCAGTAAAAATCTTAGGAGTTGGTGAACCAACAATCGGTACTTATGATAGTACTACAGATATCACTATTGAAGAAATGAGCGACAAAGGGCAATTATTAACTATTGACCAAGCAAATTATTTCGCATTCTATGTAGATGATATTAACCAAGCACAAAGTGTTCCAGGATTAAAAGAAAAATACCAAGAAAAAGCTGTACACGGATTAGCAGTAGCTCGTGATACTTATGTAGCTAACTTAATCAAAGGTGCTACTAATGTAACTACAGCAACAGCTTTAACACAAGAAGCAGTTAAAGAAGCTATTGATGGTGCAATCGTGGCTCTAAGAGAAAGAAACTTTGATGAAGATGGTGTTATTGAAATTACACCAGCAGTTTATAATGTGTTCAAAAATGAATTGATTACATTATCAACTAACAACCCAGAATACATTAAAAAAGGTATTGTAGGTATGTATGATGGATTTGAAGTATGTATGTCAAATAATATGGCAAAAGATTCAGGACACGCATATTGCGATATTCGTGGTAGAAAAGCTATTGCATTTGCAGGACAAATTAACGAAGTTGAAGCTTTAAGAAGTGAAAAAAGATTCAAAGATATCGTTCGTGGTTTAGATACATTCGGATCTAAAGTTATTGATGAAGATAGAATCCAAGTTGTTAAAGTTCCAGTAGGTGCTTAATTATCAAAGGTCACAATTTCGTGACCTTTTTATCATTGTAAGAGTGTAAGTAGGTGCAACTCCTACAACAATGACCTGATAGGAGTGAAATAATGCAAAAATTTATAAATAAACCAAGTATAGATATGTTAGCAGGAATTAAAGTAACAAAAGATACTGAATTAGAATATAAGAATGATAATGTAGACCAAACTTTAAAAGATTTAGTATTTAAGTCAATCACTAAAGTAAAAGGTGAAGGATATGAGAGCGAATATCACACTACTATTTACTTAAATGAAGGCGATGTACTAATCTTTGAAGAAGAAGGTAGAGGTTATGTTAAACCTGTAGAACAATTTGTAACAGTAGGAGAAGCAATAGAAGAATTAGAACATATAAAGGGGGTATAGTATGAAATTAGAAGAAATGAAGAAGAAAACACTAAAACTAATTGAAGAATACGATAAAGCAAATAATACTGATTATACTAATGATCCAGATATAGCGACAAAGATAAATGATGTAATAAATCAAGTAATGTATGAACTATCAAGAGTTAAAAAGATACCTGATTATGTAGAATTAGAAGTAAATGCAAATGATTTAATTAGATTTGAAGATATTACAACAGAACACGAAATATACCAATTAGACATTGTAAAAGGTGTTAAATATGAATATAAAGCACAAGGAACTATTATTAAGTGTTTAGAAGATGGAATAGCAGAAATAGAATACTTTAGGTATCCTGAAAGAATCACAGAAACTAATGCAAAGAGTTATAAAATTGAATTAAGTAGTGATGTATTAGAAATAATGCCTTATGGTGTAGCAGGTGATATATTAAAGAGTGATGTGTCTAATGCTTATGGTAATGTATATTCTCAAAGATATGAACAATTAAAAAGTCAATTAGATATAAGATACAATACAGGAGCTATTGAAATAGAAGAAGGTGTTATTTTATGAGTACAGTAAGTGGGAATTTAATAACTCGTAATTATTCTAATTTCAAAGGTGTAGATTTTACTGATAATGAAGTATCTGTTACAAGAAGTCCTGATAGTTTAAATATGTGGAAAAATTATAGTAAGTTAGGTAAATGTATAGAAACTCGCCCAGATATAGAATTAGTTGCAACATACGACAATACTATATTTGGGCTATTTTTTTATAAGGTAGGAAATACTGAAATGAAGTTAGTACATTGTGGTACTACACTTTATAAAGAAGTAAATGGTGTAAGAGAAACACTATATACAGGATTAAATCCAAAAAGAAGTAATGCTTTTATATACAATAATATTTGGTACTTCAAAGATGGTATTAACTATTTAGAGTATAACGGAGAAACAATAGGCGAAGTAGTAGGATATATTCCAACAACTTCAATAAGTAGAAGTCCTAATGGTGGAGGAACTATTTATGAAGATGTAAATATGCTAACAGGAATAAGAAAAAATACCTTTGTAGCAGATGGAAAGAGTACAGAATACTATTTAGATGCTAAGCCTATTGATACTGATTTTGTACCAATAGTAATAGTAAATGATGAATTAACTACTGATTACACAGTAGATTATACAAATGGGAAGATAACATTTAATACAGCACCAACAGAACCTTTAACAACAGGACAAGATAATGTATCAATCCAATTTAGAAAAACAGTAAATGGATATAGGGAAAGAATAAACAAGTGTACTCTATTACAAGTATTTGATAATAGGGTATTTTTTAGTGGTAATCAAGATTATCCAAATACAGTATGGCATTGTAGCTTAAATGATCCTTCATATTGTAGCGATTTAGACTATTATAACGAAGGTTTAGACTTATCACCTGTTACAGGTATGGTAGCAGGAAATAATGCTCTATGGGTGTTTAAAGAGCCTTCACAAGCGAATACAACTGTGTTTTATCATAATCCAGTAATAGATAATGACTATGGGAAGATTTATCCTAGTACACATTCAAGTATTTCAACAGGTTGTATAGGTGGAGCAATCAACTTTAATGATGATATATGCTTCTTTAGTGAAAGAGGTATGGAAGCAATAAATGGAGATGTTACTACTGAACAAGTATTAGCACATAGAAGCAGCTTAATTGATTCTAAACTATTAGCAGAAACTAATTATAAAGATATGATCCTAGAAGAATGGGAAGGTTATTTATTAGTAATTATAGATAATAAAGTGTATTTAGCCGATTCTAGAGGGAATGAATCAAGTATGAAGTATGAGTGGTTTTATTGGGATTTAGGTAAAAATATCACTTGTACAAGAGTAGATAAGGGTATTTTATATCTATGTACTAACGATGGCATATATTCATTAACTAATAATGATAAAGAGAGAGAAGTAGAATCATATTGGACTACTCCTTATGATGAATTTAACTATCCTCAATACAATAAAACTACTAATAAAAGAGGTAGTGTAACAGATATAACAGGAACAGATATAACTATATCGGCAAAAATAGATAATGAAGATTTTGAAGAAATAACAACTCATACAAACATAACAAGCTATGTAGTAAACAGAATTAAAAAGAAAAAATGGAAGGGCATACAATTAAAGTTTAGCTCAACTAAACCTTTTGAATTGTATTCTACTACATTAGAAGCTTATGTAGGCGGATATAGAAAGAGATAGGAGGTAAACGATGGCAACAACAAATTACAATATAAATTATGAAGATGAACGATTTAAAGATGTAGAAGCCGATAAACAAGTTGCTTTAGATAATATCAATAATACATATAACAATATGATTAACCAAAGTGATAAGTTTTATGAAGATCAAAAAGCAGCAGTAGAAGATTATAAAAATACTCAACAACAAATACAACAAGAAAATACTGATTTTACAATACAACAAATAGAACAACAAAAAGAACAAGCAAATAAAGATTACACAAAAGAACAAAAAGCAAGTTATGTAGATTGGCAAAAGCAAAGTAATCAATATGGTGCAAATGCAGAACAAATGGCAGCTAGTGGACTAACTAATACAGGTTTTAGTGAAAGTTCACAAGTAAGTATGTATAACCAATATCAAGGTAGGGTAGCAACAGCTAGAGAAAGTTATAATCAAGCAGTATTAAACTATAATAATTCAATTAAGGAAGCTCAACTAACTAATAACGCAAAATTGGCAGAAATTGCCTTTAATGCACTACAAACACAATTACAATTAAGTTTAGAAGGATTCCAATACAAAAATAGTTTATTAAGTGAACAAATACAACAACAACAAGCTACTGATGATAGATACTATTCAAGATGGCAAGATGTATTAGGACAAATGAATCAAGAAAATCAATTCCAAGAAAGCATTAGACAATACGAACAAAATTACAAATTACAAACTCAACAATTTGAAGAAGAAAAAAGACAATACGAACAAAGCTATGCTTTACAAGTTCAACAATTTGAAGAAGGTATTAGACAATTTAATGAAGAAATTGCAAGACTTAAGAAGAAAGATGAAGAAGAATATGCTATGGAAATTCAAAGACTTGAACTTCAAAAACAACAATTAGCAGAACAAAAAAGACAAGCCGACTTAGATTATCAATTAAAACAACAACAACTAGCAGAACAAAAAAGACAAGCTAATTTAAGTTATTCTTCTCAACAACAAACATATACAAATACAAAAAACCAAAATACTTTAAGTAGTACAGGAACGCAACTATATAACACTATAAATGCAACACTATCAAAAATTAAATCAAGTTCATTTTTAAGTAAAGCAACATTGCCTATGGTAAAAAAACAATCAGTAAACCAAATTAACAAGGCTTATAAAGAAGGCAAGATTACTGAAAACGATGTAAGACTTTTAATAGATAAATTAGGTTTAGAATAGCGAGGTGAAACTATGGGTTTAGCAGATGATATAATCAATGGAACTTATGGTAACAAGAAAAAGAAAAAGAACTCATTAGCAGACCAAATAATAAATGGTGAATACAAACAACAAGGTTTGTTAGGACTAAATAAAAGCACATCAACACAAAAAGAAGAAACACCAACAATTACATTAAGAGAAGGTGCAGGAACTTCTAACAAACAAGGATATATCTATACAGGTAGAAACTATGGTGATTATTGGTATCAAGATTATGCTAAAAATAAAGATACTAAAATCTATGAAAAAGATGGGAAGTATTATTTATATTATGAATCATCAAATATGTATACACCTGTAGAGGGTGTTCGTTTTATGACTAGTGAAGAATTAAGTAAAAAACAACTAGAAGAAGCAAAGAAACTAGGATATACAGGCAATTCAACAAAACTTAATAAAATAGCAGATCAGATAAAACTAGATACAGCAGGTTTAACAGCAGAAGAAAGAAAAGAATATACAGAAGATTTATTAAGACAACAAGAAGATGCTGAAGAAGATTTCAAAAGAAAAAATGAAGTTCGTTATGGTGGTGCAGGTTTAAAAGGTGCTTTGGGTGAACTAAAGCATCTAGGTGGTAATTTAGTTAAAAATGTAGATGAAGGAGTAGTAGAACCTATCACTACAGCTAAAGATAGCTATGATTATGGTAAGAAAACCGAAGAATTAGGTAAAGAATACTATAAAATGATGAATGGTGAGGAAAACAGAGTAGAAGAACTAGAAGCAGAAATACAAAAATACTCTATGTTCAATCAAGATATAGTAAATAGCAAAAACATCATAAATCAAAGTATACAAAGTTTACCTAACCAAATTGGTGGTTTAATAGAAGGTGTAAAAGGTGGTGGTGCAGGTGGTCTTATTGGTGCTATTGGTGGTGCTATTATCGGTGGAGGTACTACTAAATCGGCACAAGGAACACTAGCAGGAGCTCAAACAGGTGCTAAATGGTTAGGTGGTAGTGGCTATGTAGCAGGACAAACTAAATACACTTATGAATTAGAAGCAGGGCTACAATATAAAGCATTATTAGATATGGGAGTTCCTGAAGATATTGCTAAAAAAGAAGCAAAAAATGTAGGTGTAATAAATGCTTTAATTGAATCTGGAGAAAGTGTTTTAGATATAGCAACTCTAGGTAGATCATCAAAACTAACAAATGCTTTAAAAGATGAAATGGTTAAAAAATATGGCTCTAATGTAGTATCAAGTTGGGGCGAAAAGATAGCTAAATCACAAATACAAAATACATTTAGTGAAGCATTAGAAGAAGGTTTACAAGAAAAAACAGCTATTGAAAGTGAAAAAAGAGCAACAGAAGAAGCAGGAATTATAAGAGATGATTCAGAGGATTGGAATAGAATAAAAGAATCTGTAACAGTAGCAGCCTTTTCTTCATTCTTTGGTATGGGTGCTGTAAATGTTGGAACAAATGCAGTAGGAACAGCAATAAACAACAAAAAAATAAATAATGTTGCTAAAGAACAAATAGCAAAAATAGAAAAAGAACAAAATATAACATTAACTGAAGCACAAAAAGAAAAAATGCAACAAGAAATAGTTGAAAATATAAAACATAGTCTAAATTCACCAAATAATTTAACTAAAAATGAACAAACAGTAGTTGAAAATGAGGTAGAAACTAGATTACAAGAGTTAGAAAACAATGGTACTAAGATAACTAACCAAAAAAGAAACGAAATATTCCAAGAAGTAGCAGATGAAATGAAAAAAGGATATATTTCAACTGATACTATTGAAAGTACACTAGGTGGAGATACATATAATAACCTAAAATCTATTAGAGATAAGAAATCTAACCTAGAAAAACAAATTAAAGAATTAGAAACAAAGAAAAATGCAGAAATAACTGTTAAAGAAATGGAGCATTTAAAGGCTCTTAGGGAAGAATTAAGTTCAATTGATACAAATACACTAGAAAATCAATTACGAAGCGAAATGAGTACCAAAATCGCAAATGATGGCTACTTACAAAGAAGTTATCAAGAAAAAGCTGAAAGAAGTAACTTATATACAGTAAAAGATACTGAAAAAAGTGATAATGCAGATGTTACAAGTTGGCAACAATCTTTTGTAGATGCAAAATCAAATAATACTTCTAAAGCACACGATTTTAATGAGTTTGGAACAAAGATAATTCAAGATAAGAATATCAAAATGAGAGCTGTAAACTACGATACATTAGTAGAAGAAGGCAAAATGAAGAAAGTTACTGATGAAAATGGTAATGTTTCTTATCAAATGGAAGTAAATGGTGAGTATAAAGAAGTAGCAGTAAACGGATTTAAAGAAAATGGTGTATTAAATGTAAACTTACAATCAAATAGAGCATTTGAAACTACTGTAGGACACGAATTAGGCGAATTTATTAAAGATAGCGATGCTAATATGTATGAAGAATTAAAACAAATTGCTATTGAATTAGGTAAAGCCGATGGAACATACACAGAAGCAGCTTTAAATAAATATGCCGATGTATATGGTGAAAATACAGATAGTGTAACTGATGAATATGTTAATGATAAACTAGGTGAATTATTTACAAATGATAAGTTTGTAGAAGAATTAAGTGTTAAACCAAGTTTATTAAAGAAAATATTAGATGAAATAAAACACTTAGTTAAATTAGCAACAACAGGATCTAATGAAAAAAGAAAATTATTATCTTTACAACACAAATTAGAAAACAAATTTAAAGAAGCATATAAAAACACTGATTTAACTAAAGAAACAAATACAGATACAAAATATTCATTAAGTGAAGCAGGAACAAGTGGAAACTTGAGGGCTATGACTAATATAACTTTGCAAAAACTAGATGCTTTAGTTGAAGATGGTGTAATAGTATCAAATAGTATAGGTATATTAAAAGATAATATAGATGCTTTAAATTCATACGGTGAAGCAACAATGTTGTTTAGCAAAGATACAATAGATCCAGAAAATGAATTAAATAAAGTATATGCCAGCGATGTTTATTCAAAAAGACATCCAAAAGTAGTAGAAAAAATTGATTATAATCAAAAGAAAAAATTAGAAGATTATTTAGGAGAAAACATTTCTTTTAATATAGATACAACATTAAGAGAAGAAAAAAACAGACATAAAGAAAATCCTGCTTTTATAGATAAATTTGCTGAAGAAAATAATATAAAAATAGAAAATATATATAAAGATAAAAGTACAAACTATGGTTTTGAAAGTAATCCTATTTTGAAAGAATTTATAATTGAAAACAATATAGATTTTGAAAAATTGTATAATAATGATTCTTTAAGGGTTAAATTCTATGAGATTTATAGAGATGGTTCAGCATTTAAAGGACTAGCAGATAGAAAGATTGAAACTTGGGAAAATATTTTTAATCAAGGAAAAATAAATGTTGATGCAGAAAGACGATTTAACAACGATTTTGATGCTGTTAAAAATGGGAATGAACAAATAATAGATGATTATGCTACAACAAAGGCAAAAAAAGAAAAAATAAATAACGAATATAGCAAAGAATATGATAATTATCTAACAGAAAAATTATCTCCTATATTTGGCAAGAAACAAATAATAGCGAAAAGAGATAAATACGGTAATCCTGTATACAAAGATTACACTCCAGAAAATGTATTAAATGCGATGACAGGAAATGTTAGAGGCGAAGAAAATGGTATGTTATCTGTAGGAAGCATAAGAAGTCATATAACACCACAATTCAATTCTATTGATGAAATAAAAGCAAACGAAGATAAAATTATATCGTATGAAGAAATGACAGAAATAGCAGAAAAGCTTGAACAAAAATTATCTGTATTAGAAGAAGAAGCGAGTGAATTTGGATTAGGATTTGAAGACTATAGAGGTGCATTAGTAGATATTGCAGATTTAAAGAAAATAACACAAAATAAGGCAAAGAAAATACTTAATGAGTATAGCCGAAAAGAAGTATCTGATAAATTAGTAGAAAAATCTATAAATTTCTTAAATGAATTGAAGGATGCACCAACAGGATATTTTGAAGCAAAACCACAGAGATTAGTGGGATTTGATGAAGTGAAAGCATTAGTTATCCCTAATACTGTACCAACTAATTTAAGGAAAAAATTAGAAAATGCAGGTTTTGAATTAGTAGAATATGATCCTGCTATAGAAGGTGATAGACAAAGAGTTATAAATCAATTTGATTATTTAAAGTTCAGTTTATCTGATTCAAACGATATAGCACCAATAAATCCTAATTTAACTTATGCAGAAGATGTAAAACTTCAAGTAGAAGAAGCGATAGCACCTTTAAAAGAAGAAATAGCAGAATTAAAAGAAAGTATTGCACCTATAAAAGAAGTGGCACAAGAATTTAAACCTACTACTTATGATGATTTAGAAGCAATACAACAACAATATAATGAAGCACCATTAAGCAATATAGCACCAGAAGAAGTAGAACAAGTAACTGATTATTTACCAGATACAATGTCTATGGATGAAAAGTCTTTAAAGATGCTAACTAAAAACATCAAAAAAGAATTAGGGTTAAGTAAAGAACAAGTAACTGAATTAGAAAGTGTTATACAAGAATTTAGTACAAGTGAAATAGCAACTAAAGAAGATTTATTTGATGCTATTAAAGATAGATTTAGTGAGAAAAACATTAAATATAGAAATGAAGAAGTAGCAGCAGTAAAAAGCTTCTTAAGAAACTATCCTATTTATGTATCAGATTATCTAAAAACTGAATTTAAAGATGGATTTAATAAAGTAAGACAAAGAAACTTTAATAAGCTTAAATTTAATAACAATGGTGTAGCTGTGGATTCGGCTTATCAAGAATTAAATTCAATGTATCCTAGTTACTTCCCTGATGATATAACTAATGCACAAGACCAATTACAACAAATAATTGAAGTTGCTAACTATGATATTATTGATACTGAAAAATTTGTGCTACCTGATGATATGGTACAAGAAACAACTGATTATATATTTGATAGCATTCAAGATTACAAGTTAGACCAAATAATGAAAGCAACAAACGAATACAGTAAACTACCTGTAACAGATGATATGATACCTCCAGAAGTTGAAGAAGATATTGCACCTGTAGTAAATGCTTCAAATACGGAAGTAGTAGAAGAAAATGTACCTATTGAAGATGTTTCTGAAGATCCAATTAAAAAATTAGAGAAAAAGAAAAATAGAGAACTTAAAAAACTAGGTACAAAAGAGGATTATATAAGTAATAAAGCTTACGAATTGTATGATGAAGTAAAAGGGTTAAAAAAAGGTGTAAGAGCAACATACGATTTAAGTCGTATCTTAGATGTAGCATTTGCAAATATAGATGAACGAATAAATGGTATGACAGAAACTCAAGCAAAAGAATTTAAAAATCAAATATGGAGAAGTGTTACAACAGCTTTATTAAATGTAAAAGCTAAACCTTTAACAATAGTAAACGAAAGTTCAAATATAGAAAAAGTAATAAGACAAAACTTAAACAATCAATATGATGGCAAAGTTAATGAAATTAAAAATTTAAAACCTGATAAAAAAGTTACTCGTAAAGATTTGCATCAAGCAAAAATAAATTATATTAAGGATAAATTCCACGAACAAGGTTTTGATTTTGATGAAGTGTTAGACAATGCTAAGAGTAAATCTACTTTAGCTTCAGTAGATAACACACCTCAAAGATTCGTTGAAAAGTCTTTAGGTTATAAAGAAGGACAAATACTTAACGATATAACTTCTAACCAAACAGCATTAAATGAATCTAAGGGTATTAAGTGGCTTAATTCATTTACAAATAGAAAAGATGGAACATTAGCTAAGATTTCAAAAGAATATAACATTAAACCTTTTTCTAAAGAAGATAAAGCAGCTCAAATGTATGGAGAAGGCTTTTATGTAAATGATAAAAATGAGTTAGTTGCTTATGGAGATAAAGAATTAGCAGCAGATTTCCCTGATGTAAAAGTACAAGAAAACATTAAAGGGCTAGCTAAAGATTCAAGAATAAGACAAATATACGATGAAACATTAAATAGTATCAATGAAAGTCGTGTGAGAAATGGTTACCCAGAAATACCAAGAAGAAATGATTACTTCCTACACTTTAGAGCTATGGAAGATACTTTCTCAAGAATGGGATTACCATTTAATCCAAACGATATTAAAGCAAAAGATTTACCTACTGATTTAGCAGGTATGACAGTAGATTTAAAACCTGGACAACCTTACTTTGCTAGTGCAAAAGAAAGAAAAGGGCTTAAAACTACTTATAGCTTATTAGGTGGTATGGAAAAATACTTAAATTCTGCTAAAAATCAAATTTATCATATTGATGACATACAAACATTAAGAGCTTTAAGAGATTATGTAGCTGAAAAATACGGACAAGCAAAAGGTTTAGAAAACCTAGACAATATGACAGATGAAGAAATAGAAGCAAGAATTAAAGAAGTATATGATTCTCACTTATCTAATTTCGCTAAGTTCTTAAATGAACAAGCAAATACATTAGCAGGTAAAACATCGCTAATAGATAGAGGATTAGAAGGAATTATAGGTAGAAGGGGAATACAAACACTAGATACTATCAATTCACAAGTAGGTAAGAATATGGTTGGATATAGTATAGCATCA
>JAEIGA010001319.1_pt1 | contig 38646 bp, 60 predicted proteins | sample 9270691 | NCBI WGS metagenome assembly JAEIGA01 (sample SAMN17057246, study PRJNA624740) | gut metagenome | biome: biome; isolation source: fecal sample | host: Bos grunniens | place: China: Xizang | collected 2019
ATGCTCCTTCAAAAAACCCCTTAATAGCGTCTACGATTCCACCGGCTATGTTCTTTATGCCCTCAAAAACACCACCGACTACATCACCTATGGCACCGAATATCCCACTAAAGAAGTCTATCAAGCCACCAAATATGTTCGTGATGGCATCAAATACCCCGCCGAATAATCCGCCCAGCATCTCTCCTATCGGTCCGAATGCCTCAAGGATCTGCTGCAGGATCATAGGAATAGCTTTGATCAGCGCCATTATGATCTCAGGCAAATGCTTAACCAATTCAACTACTAACTGAATCGCACCCTGCACCAACTGAGGTATGGCCTGCATAAGAGCCTCGATTACCATTACTATGATCTGAGGTATAGCCCTGACAAGCGACATAATGATGTCCGGGAGCTTCGCTACAATACCAACTACGACCTTGATAAGACCGTCTATGATGTCCGGTAAACAGTCAAGCAATGCTGTCAATAACTGCTGAATAAGATTCGGTAGTTCGTCCACTATGGAAATGATGATATCCGGCAGTTCTGCCGCAAGCTGAACCATTACCCCCATCAAGCCCTTGACTATAGTAGGCAGGTTCGCCGATATAGCCGAGATTATTGACGATAACAACTTCGGAATAGCCTTGATCAACGGAATGATGATCTGCGGAATCTTGTCGACAATCTTCATTGCGATATTTACCAATCCGGTGATTATCTTGTCGATGTTTTCCACAACATAATCAAGCATCATCGTAAATATCTGTATTGCCGCATCCAAAAGAGGATCTATGTTGGACATTATCGCGTCCACCAGACCGTCTATAAGCGGGATTAGGTCGTTAACCAACTGCGGGAGTGCATTGGTGACCGTCTCCATAATCTTGGGGAACGCCTTCACTATAGCCTCACCCAAGGACTCTACCAGGCTGGTCAGCATCTCAAGTATCTTAGGAAGTGCCTTGCTGATGCCCTCGACTATCTGGTTGACACCGCTTGCTATTTTATCTGCAGCGCCTTCGTCACCGGTAAACAGTCCGGTCAGACCATCCATTACATTCACCAGCGCAGGTAAAAACTCTGAACCGAGCGAATTTTTAACCCCGGTAAGAGCTGTCTGCAAATTGTACAAGGAATCCTCATAAGCAGCTCCGGCCTTTACCGCATCATCCGACATAACCTTGCCAAGATCGTGTGCCTGCTGTCGCATAGCTTCAATCTCTTCAGACGTGGAGTTGAGTACCGGCCCCAATTCCGTTCCGGCTTTACCTAACAGCTTGGAAGCTATCGCAGTACGTTCTGTGCTGTTTTCCATTCCCTGCAATTCTTTTATCACGCGTTCGAATAGTTCTTCCGGTGATGCTGTTTTAAGATATTCCTCCGAGATCCCAAGCGCTGTAAACTCGTCTGCGTTCTCCTGTGCCTGTTTGGAGAGTGTTTTCAATGAGGACTGCAACGAATCTACGGATGCCCCGTTGTGCGTCAGAATGAAATCCCACTCCTGGTATGCCTTCGCTGAAATACCTATCTTCTGTGACTGTTTATCTATGTGATCACCAAGCTCCGCCGTAGCAGAACTTACTGACAATATTTTTTTTGTAACACCAACGGCAGCCGTACCCATTGTGGCCAAGGCAGCAGTACCGACCTTTGCGGCGGTACCAAGCCCCGACTTCAGCTTGCTTCCAAATCCGGACGCTGATTTCTCTGCAGAAGCTATGCCGTCATCATATCCTTTTTTGTTAAGGGTAAGCACCGCTACCAATTCAAATAGATTCATTTTCCCACCACCAATCCGGCTTTCTTGATGACGTCCTCGGCAATCTCGTCACCGGAACGCGTATCGCACTTCTCCGGATGAACCATCTCGTAATATCTCTTCTGAGAAACTATCCGTTCATGGTTTTCACCCTCATAAAGCGCATCAGTAACAAAAACGCGGTATGCCAGGTCTCGCTGGTATTCGACATACCTTGCCATGACATACCGCACGAATGTTTTTACTCTATGCCGGTTTCCTCTGTAGTCACCGTAGCAGAGCCAGAAAATGCGTCCGAAATCATCAAGCCCTGCGACTGAAAAAAAGCTGCCATATCCGGATCATTAAACAGCTCCAACAACTTGGTCGGGATCTGGATGAGATTGATCTTGTACGTTTCGATAGATTCTCCATCAAGGGTAGCAAGTATCAGCATTATGGCTTCTTTATGTTTCTTGATGGCAATCTTAATGGCTGCCATCCTGTCGTTCTTGGTCATAACTTCCTTTAACTCATCATCCTGGCATATCTCTATGACAGGATCCAGAATATCGGCTATGACATCAAGGGCTTCTTCGTTCTGTATTTCAGATAACTTTCTCATTTAGCTCTCCTTTACTGTGACTGTAGTCTTTCCGGCGTGCACTGCCTTGTTCTCGCTGTCCTTGATAGCTACGATGATATCAAGACCTGTGCTCGACAGGATCTCATCATCACCATCCCAAGCAGTCCAAGCAGATCCAACAAGAGATGATCCCTTACCGGGTACGTAAAGACCTGCACCGGTCTGATATACGTAGCTCTCGCCCGAACCTGCGGTTTCTCCTACGGTAAGATCTGTGTAGCCTGTGGTTGTGCCTGCTGCCGATACAACTGACATTTCATAATCACCTGTCTCGGATGTACCTGCCTTGATGTAAACCTCATAAGGCACGGTATCGGGAGAAGCGATGGTGGTGTGAGCTGTAAACGTGAACGCAAACTGTCCCTTGCCCTTATCGTTCGACTTGATCTGGAAACCACCGGTAGACAGAGTGTTCAGCATCTTGATGGCAACATAACCACCATGGGAATTGCCATTCTTGTCAGAGTAATCTCCGATCCACCACAGTGTCTTGAAATCGCCGGACTCAAGGTCTCTTCTCGGAATGATGTGAGTTGAATCGCCGCTGTCGATGTCTGCTGCACCTATAAGTGTCTTTGCTGTTGACGGTGTTACGGTAACGAGAGTACCGCCCATTGTTACTTCGTTTCCGGTCTGCTTCTTCAGCTCCTTGGTGTCGTGCGGACAGTTATCTATGTCAGCTCCGAAATCCTCAAAAGTGGGAGCCGCGTTGAAATTGAATCCGCCGGAGCTGGCACCTAACAGATTGCCGATTTCACCTGTGGACGGATTAAAGTCATCAACAAGGATACCCGCATTGAGCTGGATCTCTTTGAATGTATTAGCAGGAATCTGTGTATATCTCATTTTTATCCTCCTAGTCTATAAACTCTATGCTGTATTGTAATAAAATGCGTTTTATCAGATCGTCTTCCGGATCATTCATACGCTGTGCCCAGGGGAATCTCTTTTCAAGCCAAAACGCGCCTCTGTCATATGTAACCATCACGCCACCACGCCCGATATACTGTGAAATCTGCGCTTCCTTGGCTGTGATGTTCTCCCACGATTTCTCGCGGTACCAGATGGACGCGTTAAGCGGAATAGCATTCCCAAACTCGTCTGATGCGGTCTCATAAGTGATGTACGGCGGCTTTACCTTAACCCCGTTTATCTCTTCGGGAACCGATAAATGGTCGAATGCCGGAATACCAAACTGATTCCAGAATCCGTTAAGTGCTTGCATCTTGTCCATCTTCTACCTCCGCATCAGGCTTCCATTCCTCTGCCTTATACTGACGCATATTCAGCGCTGCACTCTTGGGTGTCTGGTTGTCTTTGTCCCCGGATGTGATCCTAAAGATCTTGCCGTCCTCCTTGCGCTTAAGAATCATATGATAATCAAGCTCAACACTCTTTCTGACCGTAATGGTATATGTCGACTTGACTCCCATAGCCTGCGCTATCTGTGCCTGGACGGAACCGTCATACGGCATCGCCGCCATGATCTCCGCACCCTCGGTGTAAACGGGCTTAACAGAGCCGTAACCGTCCGGAACCGACAACTTGTTTATAATGATGAACGGTTCCATGGAAGAAGTTAATAAACTCATTGTAATATCGCCCTCCTCCACCTGTTAAGCCGTGAGCTGAACACATCCTGCCAGGATGCACCCGACACGCCTGACGTTCCGTTACCACCGGAACCCTTCGAGTATGAATACCCGCCGAATGACTCTGAATTAAACGGTGACATTGCTTCTGACTCAAGGCTGCCATACTTAGTCTGCCAAGCCTTGATCTCTTCTGTCAGCGCCAGAAAATCGTCCGGTACCGACATGATCCACACGCTACCCTTGAACTCACCCTCATCCTTTAAAACATCGGTAGTCTTGTGCACGCCATTGTTCTTTCTGCTGCCGAAAATAGCGTAATAATCGGTCAGAAAATCAACAGACGGCACTAAAACACCGCCCTGCACCTTATAAGTGCCGGGATGCTTATCAGAATCATATGTGAAGTAGTTTCGTATGGATGCACAGATATCAGATAGCATATTGTCTCCTTTTAAAATAGGCGGTGGGGTTAACCACCGCCCACATGATTATTTCTTTTCTTTAGCTTCCTTCTTGCCCTCGTCCTTCTTGGGCTTCTGAGCTGTCTTTTTTCCGTTAACGATTACTGACATAACTGCCTCCTTATGCAAGTGTCAAACCGGACAGATCAAAGTACTGAGTCTTTGTAGCACCGTTCTTGGACTGTACTACCATCAGCTTCTGATTGTTCTTGTCGGTTATCTTGAATACGCCGTCCTTGTCGGAATCAAGTGTTACGAGTCCAGCTCCTTCGGAGTTGTGGAGTCCAACCCTTACATCCGAATAGGTAAGGCCGCTTGAGAAGTTGTCAAACTTGAGTGCGATGAAATGTCCCTCGCCCCAGTCAGTAACAAGCTGACCGCTTGTGAGATTGTTAAGCGTACCGGTGATAGCACCATTAGCAACGCTTACGCCACTCTGCATCTGACCTGCTGTGGTTCCCCAATAATCCGTGCCGCTGTCCGCAGGTGTAACAGTAGCACTAGTTAAGTTTCCCGAGTTTACCGATACAACTGCAATACCATCAAGGTATTCAGACCAGAGTGTCATTCCCATAACAGCGAAGCTCTCGCCGACTGCAGTACCGTATCTTCCCTCTACGTGGAACCCGATCAGGTTCGTCTCGCCCTGAACGGTGTATTTTAAGCCGAGCTTGCCGAAATCTGCATCGCTGGGATCCACGTAGTAAAGATCGATATTTTCAACGGGTAAAGCGATCACCTTGCCTCTTGCAATATACTTTGCAGGAAGCAGGAATAATGTGCTGTAGCCCATGAAATCCTTGATGTAGGTAAGACCGAACTGAGTCTGTACTGTGATGTTTGCAGCTCCGAGATAGTCATATGCATCAAGAGTGTTGCAGAAACCAACAACATCGGTGACGCTTCTATCCATAGCCTGGAACTTATTGATAACGTCTCCCTTTGCCTTTGCAAGAGCACTCTGGAATGACTCTGCGGTATCTACAAGAGATCCGGTATTAAGGAATGTGTAAAACTTCTCTAATACCTTGCCCTGAAGCTGGTTAAGGAACTCATCGTCTGTCTTTTCAACAGCTGTTGCAGCGCCATACTTACTAACAGCTTCGATTGATACGGCCTTTGCGTACTTCTCGATGGTAACATCGCCAAATGCTGCTTCGGTTACCTGTGCAAGCGAATAAGGGATTTCCTCACCCTCGCCTACGTTACCGGGCTGTAAGGTTACGCTTGTGTTGTATGCTACAAGCTTTGTTCCGGGAGCCTTTCTGATAGGTCTCATGATTCCCATGATCTGTCTGAGAGCGTCCCAGTTCTTGTTGAACCTGGTAACGAAATCAATCTCTCTTACGCTAACGTCAATGTTAGCTACTTTGGTCAAATTATCCTTTGCCATTTTTATCCTCCTGTCAAATTCCAAACAGGTCGATATTCTCTGCTATGGCCTTCTGCCTTTCGGCGGTATCCTTGATAGCCAGAATCTCGTCCTTGGTTTTCTTGCCACCCGTGTTAGCAGGTGGTGTGGATGTGCTCGCGCCCTGGGTACCCTTGTCCTGCGGAATGAAATCATCCCACTCTTTCTTGATGGATTCCTTGAGCTTGTCAGCATCCTTTATTTTTCCGTCAGCGTCAAGTTCAATGCCCTCCAGATCGGAAACCCTTAAGACCTTATCTATATGCTTCTCAATAAGCCCTGTCTCTTTTAAGAGTGCCTTATATGCATTCTCTTTAGCTGCCTTTGATGCAGCCTTCTCTGTATTGGCCTTAAAAGTCTCAAACTCTTCCTTCAGCGCATCATACTTAACCTTATAAGGATTCTTGCCTTCATTCTTTTCAGCAGCCTCCTTAAGTTCGCCCAATTCCTTCTGAGCTTTAGCAAGTTTCTTTTCAGAATCCTCGCTCGCAGTACGGTATTTCTCAATCTCGGCTTTCAGCCCGGAGATTGTCTCCTCGTTAGCCTCGATGATCGCGTTGATCTGTTCTTCAGTCAACCCCATACCCTGCATATACTTCCTACCTAATGCCATTACACATCCTCCAATTCTTCGGTTTGCTATTCTTTGCAAATTAGGATCCCAGAAAAAGACAAAAAAGACCAGCGTCAAGCTCCTAAAAGCTTGATCACCGGTCTTTTCATATTACTTAGACTACTTGGTGTCTTTATTCTGTTTTTATACTACAAATGTATCATATTGTTTTTCGGATGTCAACCATTTTTCAAAAAATTCTCTGCAATCCGTTTATACTCGTCAACGTGATCCGTGACCGCCGGTTCCAGGAATGGCTGTGCCTTTGTCTTGGATGTGCCATACTCCACATACGGAGCGTACTCGACATTGGTGCCAACATAGGCCTTCTGCTCAGCTGCATCATATGTATGTGTAATGCTGTTCCGGAGCCTTCCGGTATCGACCGGGCATTTCATCTTGGCATATCCTTCCGCCTGAAACCCCATGGCCTCCAGCGCCTTAACAATCGCCTCGTTTGTTGCCTGCTCAATCAGGTCGGAGTTATCCATAATTTGTACGCTTACTTCTGCCATATGGTCACCTCACAAAAGCATCAGCCCATGTGTCAGAGCTTTCTTTGCTACATCCCAAGATTCCTTTCTCAGAGTCCCTATCATCTTTTTTAAAGGTTTATTCTCTTCAATAAAAGTCATGCCTTTAATTGTAATACTTGGAGATGATGCGTCTATCTTAACCATAGGATACGGCTGATTGTCAATATCATCTATTATAAAAAATCCTTCGACATATCCGTCCTTTTGTAACTTAACAATCAATGAATCTCTGGTTGCTTCATCAGTCTTTAAAAAATCCACATCAAAAAGCATAGGATTTATCTCTCTTGCATGTTCGCACTCTTTGACTGCTGCCAAGATTTTGGCCATAACTTTAAAGTCATTCATAGGATCACCTCTTTCCTTTGCGACTCCTAATATCGTCCAAATATTCCTTGTTTAATTCATCAACAAGCTTTTGCCATTTTTCTTTTTGTGCATCATATTCCTTTTTAAAAGCATAGTATTCGTCATTCTTTTCATGAAAGCTCAATAATTGAGAATACATATCTGCCATTTTAGAACGTTCTTGATGTTCAAGAGCTGCCTTTTCATGAAATTCATTCCCTAACATTTATCCACCAAATGCCATCTTTTTGCTTCATATCAACTATCTGATATCGTGCCTTTTCTGATACAATAACTTCGTTATCATAAGTCAGTTGCGAAAATGCATTTATGGCAGTACCTTTCTTTTGAGTTTGAGAAACAAATATTATCGGAATCTTATTGTTTTTCGCATGATCCATTGCAGAGTCTTTTGTAAACGCCCATGCCGCAGTTCCCAACATACTGTACTCACTACCATTATGTAACGATTCTCGTATTTTGTCAAGAATATCTTCGGATCCACTAATGCCTCTGTATGTTGTTCCACCTTTCCATTTGGGTGATTTTTCTATAAACTGCTCGATAATATGGGCATTTACAGCTCCCTGTTTAACTCCGTCAACAGAACTATGACTCATGTCTCCATTTTGGAACGCTCTGATATTTTTATAATCTTCTCCACACCATGCCTCAATAACATTCTGGTATTCTTTGGCTGTTTCAATGTCTGCACCGGTAGTAAGCGATATGATTTTGCTCTTATCAGCACCTTCCTTATACATTTCTGCTATTGTATCATAAGAAACAGGTCCGCCCTTTATTATTTCCGCAGCCGCCTTTATTTCTTCAGGAGAAGGCTTAAAGCTTTCCGTCGGTTCGTCTGATTCAGGCGAATTACCAACGGCCTTATAATCTTCCACGTATTTCCAATTCATAATCTCCGACACCGTATCCTGCTTCGTTATCGGATCAGAAGTCTGCTCATACTTTCCTGCTTTCCACTCGTCATAGGTCATATCACCCAGGTGATCATCATGGCGGAGATTCATATCCGACACATCACGCTCGAAGCCCTTTATGGACGGGATTAGCGTGCACCTGCAGTTAAATATGTTCCCAGGATCGGCAGCAGGATCACCTGGGAACATGATTTCGCCTAGCTCATTCTCAAACGGCTCATCATAATCCACAATCTCTCCGTCCAGAGATGCGTGCCAATGCCTTGTCCTATCATCAAGCGTAGCAAGCCATTGTTTACGGGTCTTTATGCCCATATCGTTTGCCTGCTTATAGCTTGCGATCCTTCCGGCATTCTCGATACCGGTAGTCAGTGTCCTGGCATTACGGATAGCTGCCTTACGGTCCGAGTCGCCTACGGTCTTGGCAAGCCTTGTGGCGATATCCGGTATAGCTTCGCCCTGCAAAAGGCTCTGCATCATAGCAGACTGCACAAGCTTGTTATTCCATGCTAAAGCCTTGCCCTCTTTAATGTCCCTGCTGACCTTTCTGCCCGGAGCAGGGATAAAGGTATCTGTATCCTTTACCAACTGCTCCATGGCATGCCGGTCATAGAGGGTATATGAGGTCTCAAGTAAAGAAGCTTTCTCGATTAAAAACGTGCTATAATCATGATTTATAGCATAAACATACGGCATATGCTCAAAAGCTATGCTCCGGGCTATCTTATCGGCATTGGTGAGATCCTGAGCCAAAGTGTTCCGCATCTCCGTCCAGCGCTGACCGATCATAATCTGACCTATCCGCCACTCTTTGTATTCCTTCTCAGAGATGATTCCGTTCGCTACGGCCTTCCGCTTCAGCTCATCCTTTACCTCAAACTTCTTGAGATAATCATCCAGCTTCTTTGCGACTTCCTTCTCAGCCTGAGCATATTCTTTTGATATCTGATTTTCAATTTCCTTCAAAACCTTCTCGGTCTCTTCATCTGCTATATCTCTCTTCATAATATGCTCCTACGCTTTTACTGATTGCCCGTATTGCCGTTATTCTTCCTCAGTGACAGAATCGTCATTACCGCCTCTGTCAAGCTCGTCTGCGTCCATCTGCGCCACTATATCGTCTGCCAGATCACCGTCACCAAGCAAGGTAAGAATCTTCCTTGTGACATATCCGGGTTCGAGATAGCTCGCCGACTGCGCTACGGTCTGTACTTCTTCCTGGGTGTTAACGATCTTGGAACGATTAAACGTAGGGTAATCATCAACGCCTACGAGATCTAACAGATTATCAATAAACTCACGGATGCAATACTCGTATTCATCGGTCTTGCTGTTCAAGGGTTCGTAAGCAGCGCGGATCTGCGTAGCCGTAGCTGCTCCTGCAGCAAGGTTAATAGTATCAAGTGCCATAGCGTCCTCGTAAAGATCGTTGCGGAGCTTTGCCAAGAGTGCTTCCCTCGACTGATACGGCGCCTCAAGGTTGTGACTCTCAGCCTTAATCTCGTTTCCTGTGGTAGCGGCGTGTAAAGTTTTCATTTTTTCGACGAACTTCCGCAGGTCTTTGTCGTCCATCGCATCAGCGTTGCTCAATGTCCAATAAATCAGACTACCCTCGTCCACATTGTTGGCGTAACCGGACTTGATAAGGTCATAACAATCTATCTGTTCCCTCAATCCGATGATTGAACTCTGGTGCGCCGGATTGCCCCATAAAGGGATGATGGGGAACGTGGGATAGTTCTCCATAGCATAAATCTCATCGCCATCTGCTGCCGATGAACGTATCTTGAGCTTATATGCTCTCTTGTCATGTAGGATATTTTTGTCCGGGTGATTCTTTGACCAGATGTAATCCGTATAGCCGTCAATCTCGTATAGCGTAGCCCTCAAGGGCTTGTCGGAGTCAATCTGCCAGAAACGGATCCCTGCCATAAGCGCACCGTTCTCCTCATCATATAACGGAACAAACTCAAGAACGGAAAAAGCCTCAAGGTGGTCAAAATTCCAAAAGCCAAATGACACCGCCCCGGAGAGTGCCATCTTGCCCAGCTTCTGCACCTGGGTATCAAACTTTTTCTTTTTCGTGCCGAGCTTATCCTTTGTCGCGTCATCGCTCCATGTGATTCCGTTACCCAAGAGATACTGATTCTCCTGCGTGATGAACCGGTTAAAAAACCTTGACGCCATCTTGTAATTTGCTCCCCAGATGTCCGGAATGGACTGTCCCGATACATCATACAAGAGCTTCTGATACTGCCTTATCGTCCTGTTCTCGTGACGGTCATACTCGTCAGCTATGAGCGCAGTCTGATAAAGGGATGATGCCTTGTGCGTCTCGATGCAGGTCTTGATATACGCTGTCTTGTCGGACACCTTTGTGAAATCCTGATACGTTATCATTTTATCCTCCTCATATCATATAAGGCTAATGCTGACGGTTCTTTGCAGCAATCCTCATTGTTTTGCAAAAGTACCTTGTCTGATCCATATTGTGGTCTGCTACCTTAAGCGGTCTCTCCTCCTCGGACTTATCATCCCAGACATAACCACCCGCCTCGGATACCCAATTGGTGCACGACCGCAATACTTTGATATAACCCATCTGCAGACATACCGCCGTCTCGCGGATACCATCTAAAACATTGTTGTCTGCCTTTAAAACCTTGCTCCATTCCTGCTTCTGCAGTAAAGCGATAAAAGATGCTGCAGACGGATCTATGATGGTTTTTATTTTTTCCTTATCGGCTCCAAAAAGACCTGCGACAGCCGGTCTGTTCTCCCAGATGTCCGCAATCCACTTATTGAGATCCTTCGCATACTCCTCGTCGGTCTTCTGTATGCCCGTATCACGTCCGGAATAGTAGTATTCCCTCTCACCATACCAGACGCCACCGCGCTTGCTCCATAACATAGCCGCAAAAGCATTCATGGTACCGTAGTCAATCGCCACTACATAATCTAATGCAGGGATGACTAAGCCATTGCTTCCAATCGGCAAGCCGTCCACCAGCGCAGTCTGGTACATAGGATAAATAAGACCTTCCGCCAGAGCCCACTCACCGAGAATGTACCGGTCATAATATACCGTTCCTGCATATTCCTTTTTTAATGAATCTATAAAGCTTGCAGGCAAATTAGGATTATCATCAAGAACGTATTTCTGTACATACTTGTCAATATCCTTTTTGTCTATGAACTTTTTCAGCCAGTGCGTTGGACCTTCCGGATTGCAAGCTCCGTCAAATCTCGAATATGACTTGTCAAGACGGGATTTCAGCATTTCAAATACTTCACTTGACCATTTTGCCACTTCATCCCCGTAGCAATATTTGATGGATGATCCCTGAATCTTTGATACCTGAGATTTCTTCTCAGCCCCAAGGCAGTATACCGGTACCCCGCATATCGTAGCGATATTTTGGGAGTTTATGGATCCTACGAGTGCCGCCGTATACCATTCCCTCATAGGTTGTAGGACATTTCTTTCAATTGTACCCTGGCTGACGCCTATTATTACGTTAATACCATTTTCATCCTTTAGCCGTCTCAGGTTTGAAGGAATAGTCTGGATGAAATCTATGAAAGTTTTGCCCGAACGCACAGCTCCAATCTTGAAATTCCATCTTGCATGAGCTTCCCTGAAATATTCTTTTTGTTTTCTTGTAGCCTTAATCGTCATTGTATGCATCCTTAGCTAAACCATTCAATATTGCATCAAGCTTGTTAAGAGCCTCTATGTTAGTATCAGGCTCCCGTTTCTCACGCCATATGTCCGGCTTCCGGTTCTTAAGCCAGAAGATCTGCGCCACCTGTGACGGAGGGATATACTTTCTCTTTTCTTCCACAAGAACCATTTCATATTCATTTGTCTTTGGATTAAACTTTCTCACCCATGTCTGTTCCGGCTCATCACTGATAAAGCCCATCGCCGACTTAAAAAGTGCATTTTCAATCTCTCGGTCAGCCACTTCCTTGTTCTTTTTTACGGTGGCCGATATGGCCGGATACTTCTTCTTCCACTCCTTCAGAGTGCTTCTAGAAATACCCATATTATGTGCTATCTGCTCTTCGCTGAGACCGTCCCTCGCCCAACCTTCTATCAAAAGCAGCTTGTCGGGACGTAACCATTCTTCGTACTTCCCTTTTGCCATATAATCTCCTTATTCTGCCCAGTCCATGCCGTACTCGGCAATTATCTTCTTAAAATCCTCAATATCATGCGGACGGCAGCAGTATGTGATCTCGCCATCCTTGGTTTCGTGGTAATCTATGTGAAGCAGCTCATGGTAAAGAAGGATTTTTTTCTGGTCATCGTTCATATGCCCAATATTCGGCAGATAGAATATGATCACGAAATCATAAGGACAGTAAATCTGATGAAATTCATCAATGCGCTTGCACTGGGCATGTATGATCCTGTCCCCACTCGCCGTTTTCGCCTTGCTTGACGTGACGTAATCAATACGGATGTTCATAGTCCGAAGCCACTGGATATCCGGATGCTTATCAATCACAGTCTGTGCCAGCTCAGCCCACTTATCCGACCGTTCAAACACTTCTTTTTCCATAAAATCTCCTGCAAAAACAAAAAGCCATCCGGGACATAAACTGAGCTATGTCTCTGACGGCTTTTACACATTACTTAAGCTTCTTGTCTAAGTTATTCACATTTATCCATTGTCGGCAATGTCGGCAGTGAACCAATATCTCCCCGTTATCGCATATCGCAATAACATTTCCGCAATGCTTTACTATGGTCTTACTACCATTATAGAATACTTTCGGCTCTTTTGTCAACTGTTTCTTTCTCAACCATGGATCACCGCCCTTATATATGCACCGCAGTTTTTACAGTAATAGGCGCTGTTGCCGATTGTCCCGCCACATCTGGGACAGAAATCGTAATCCACTCCGGGCTTGACTCCGATCGGCTCGTCTATCTCTATCGCCTTGGTAAGTAATCCGGCTACCCACTCGGCAGCTTCCGTGTTCCCTCCTGTCCTGACGTTTATCGGGATCCCGCTCTTGGTTACCTTTCGGGTAATCTCTGCTATTAGGTTATCCTTTTCGGTCTGTTTCATGTTTATCCTCACTTTCCTGTGGCTCGATCATCTTTGCTCCACAGTTAGGGCAATAGTTACTCACTAAACTTCCCTTCTTGTCTGTTGTATAATCCCAACGATACCCGCAACTGTCACAGTGAACATGATATTCATAAGTTAAACTTCTGTCTCTGTTCAATCGTGAAGTTGCTGACCAATCCACAATCCAATGCCCTGTCTTTTCTTTTGACTTACCTCTTGCATATGCAGTATCATAAATGTCCTTAGCCACCTTCATCATTTCACCAACATTTATGCTATACTTTACAATGTCGTGTTCCCAATCGTGCAATAAACTTCTACTCATTTTCTACCTCCATCTTTGCTCCACAGTTAGGGCAGAAATTAGGCTTATATATATCCCACCAACATTCATTACCACCAACATAATAGTTTGCTATACGTCCACATACTGAACATTTATACTCATGTCTACCAAATTGAGCATCTATTTTGTCAGCATCGTCAATCCAATATCCCGTCTTTTCCTTTGGCGTGACAGCTTTTTTAACTTCTTCCATTACTCTGTCTATTTTATCGTGCTTTTCGCCAAATCCCAAAGCCATCCCAAATTGAAATGCTGTTGCAACACTTTTGCCCACATTATCTTCATCATCACAAGGCTGTTGTTCTAATGCCTTGATTGCCATTTCTAAACATTCGTAACTCTGTTGCTCAAATGCCTTAGCTTCTTCTATTGTTTCCTGTTTCGGTGGCTCAATCTCACCTTTGAGATAGCCTAAAAGCATCCTAATAATGTCTGCTGCCTGTTTCGTCGTCATTCGCTCACCTCTCTGTACTTGTCGATAATCTGCAAAACTGCCCTACTTGCTATTTCTCTTTTTCCATTAATATTCGCGTATCCTATAAGGTTTAACTTCTCTATTTCGGCTCTTACCTTATCCAAAACATCCGCCTTGCCTTTGGCATAGCCTCTGTCATATTTTCCCATTGTTTGAGTTCATCGGTCATTCGCTCACCTTCCTTTGCTCCCTATATAGTACTTTCTCCGCCTTCCGCATGCAGCTGTATGAGCAGAGTGTACGCTTTGTAGAATTTTTGCGGACCCACCAGCCCCAGGAGGCCGTGCCGGAAGTGGTAAAGGTCTTACCACAGACCGGGCACTGGTACCACCTGAATCCATCAGCCATTTGGGGCTCATTCACACGGCTAAGGCGCTTCCTTATACTTTCATCATCATTTTGTACAACTGGCTAACTCCAATCTGGCTTTTTCAAACCTTTTGTAGAGTCTGTATTTAATCTGCTGGTCAAATCCGTATACGCTGCATACCTCTGCAACAGTAACACCGCTGCCAATCATATCCACGATATCCGTATCCGTGATCTGATCATATGAAACCACATCGGTACGGAACTTGTATCCTGACGGTTTAAATGACGCGCGCTTATGCTTGGGAGCAGGATCCTCAAACTCCGGCTCTATCGGTTCCGGAACAGGTACCGGAATCTCCGTTGCGGACATATCCACAAAAACCATCGTTTCGTTTTCCGCATCATATCCTACAGTTACCTTGTCGGTCTTGACCTCATACTTTTCGGCAATTGCCACCTTGATATCGTTTATGTTCAATTCATATATCACTCTCATGTATTTCCTCCTTAAATCAATCTGTTAACGGGACATTCAGCACATATCCCCGATTCACACAACTCACAGCCTTCTATCTCTTCATCCCAAAGATCCGGCCATTTGCAATAGTTGTCGCAAAAACTGTTGGCAATTTCTTCCAGCATATCCGGAACGGATCCTGCTGCCTTTTCCTCAGCTTCACCCTGAAGCTTTTCCTGATAGGCCTTCAACCTCTTCAGCTGGCTTTCATCGTCAGCTGATACTCTTTTAATCTCAATCATAATTTTCCTCCAAAAATTCATCCGGAAGGTCAAGCTTGATGCCTGTCTCTTCCTCTAAGCTTTGTTTAATGTCTTTCCAAACTACGTACTTTTCCGCAATACATGCGGCTTTCAAATTAAAGCGATCTATCAATCGCGCCATGCGTTCCTTCCCAAAACCATATTCATCCCGGAGCGCAGCACAGATCACCAGCAATACTGTTGCCATTATGTTCCGTCTAAGGGTTTTGTTTGCATCATCAATCTGGCTTCTAGTAACCGCCAACGGAATATGTAAAATCCCTCTGTACTCCAGTTCCTTGCGGCAAGCCTCTATGCCGTCCTTCTCGCACATTTCTAAAGCCCATGCAGCTCCTGCGAATCTTGCGTTTTCTTCTTTGTTTCTTCCCATAAGGTTTTCCTCCAGGTAAACTCAGGGCAGGTGTCATATGTACCCACGGGCTTAATCTCTTCACCTATCCGGCACCACCATTCAGCATATATGCACTTGGAATGGTCGCACTGGTAACACCAGCCATTGTGGTTATTCTTCATCCTGCCCTCCTAATCTCATTCATAACAAAAGTATTCCGTGCACCTTTGCCCCGGCAGGTTGCTCAGTGCCTTGTATACTCCGGAGCCGTTCTTCCTTGTGCCTTGGTAGACTACGTTCTCAGGACAAACCGGACCATAAAGCAATAAGTACTTTGCTAACAATACAGTGCGTTCAGGAACTTTCCGCGTCCTGAATGCGTTCCGCGTAGAACTTGCATATTGCTGATATCCGTAATCTCTCGCAAGTATGACTTCTTCGATGGTGTCGCCATCCCATTTTTGAGAGTTCTTGCGGTTTATCGGTACGGATCCGGTCAAGAGCAGGCACTCGTCACCGTTGCTCCCATTCTCGCAATCCATCATCCCCGATAAACATTGCAGATCCCATAAATCTACATCTCCGGTCAGCTGATCAGGCGATGTAATATATCCGGATAGGATCAATACCAGCATTAGCCCCGCAATCGCTTTGTTTATAACATCTATCATCGACTCACCTCTCTAATCAATAAATATGTAAAACAGAACCGCCACAAGCACCAGCAACATGGTTATCCATAACGGACTGAGAATCCATACCCAATCCCAGTCAATAAGATCGCATATCTTCAGGATGAAAAACGCAAGCGTGAGTGCCCCGATAAAAACTATGCATTTCTTTCCGCTGTTTCCTTTGTTCATCCTGCCACCTCGATTCCTATAAGCTCCTTAATTTCCTTGTAAGCCTTTAGCTTTGCCATTTCCTTATCATCCTCTGTCTTACTCATGCGTTTCCCTCCAGCCATTGCTCAATCGTCATTTGTTCGTAAACTGCGTCGCCCTGGTATAGCCACTCAGGATCCTTTTCAAACATTGCATGTTCCATTAGATCCTCTTCGTAGCTGAAGCCCTTTTCCGGTGCTGCAAAATGCCTCGGCAGCGGCATCCAGGCGTGAACTGTCGGATCTATGATGTGATAGTTGTCTTCGTTGGCATCAGTTAAAAACCAGTGACCTTCTTCTACTGGCTTTCCGTTCCTGTCACTTGGGACTATCCATGTCCCGATACAGAATCCATGATCCCATACCATGTTATACGGTGCGGTTGTAAGTCCGGATACTTCAAGCAAAACCTCTAACCCTTCCGGCGGCATTTTGTCGTTAACGTCAATCCATCCCATGCTTTATTTCTCCTTCATCTTGTAATATTTACAGTAAAAGGTCACAAGATTGTTTTTTACAACTTGATACCAGTCATTTCCTGTTGTTCCGTCCTGGTGGAGACCATAGCGGCATCTTTTTCCATCTCGTGCCAGCGGAAAGTAATCAGTGTAGATGTTGGCCCTTTCGCATGTTTTCATGCATTCCCATACTGGCGGAGGATTAACTGTTTTTGGGAATGCCTCAAAAATATCTATTTGCCCCTGCATCTCAGCCCTCCATAGACTCATCCGGGAGCGGTTTACCGTTTGCAATCATGCGTTCCGCCCAGAAACAATCCTCTTCTTGATACATATTTGATACCTCATTCATTTCTTTTATATGGCGATATTTTTCATCCGGTACTTCAACTATCATTCTCATACGCTTATTCTCCTTTCCCCGGGAGCCGAAGCCCCCGGATGTGCTGCAATGCCCTTGTGTGATATATTATTTTATGGAGGTTTGAGTTGCGATAGACAGGACATTGCTTTATATTTTCAACGCGCTATGCGCTGAACAGCCTAATTGTTACAAACAAGCATGTACTTGTCATAATGTGACGGATCCCCATAACGGTTCTTGGCCTTGATGCGCTCCTTGGTAAACACATATCCGAGTCCCTTCAGCTCATATATCCTGGTACCAAGCTGCGTGATCCCGAGATCCTTATATGCTTCCCAGGATGTAATGCTTCCAAAATCTTTTATATACTTAAGGATCCTGTCCTTCTGTGTCGTTCTTTTTCCCATTGTCTTCCTCCTTCTTTTCCTTGATGAGTCCAAGCTCCCTGAACAGCTCCGTGCGGTTATGCCTTGCTTCCTTTGTTCTCACACATATCTCCGGAAGGTGCATCGGAACGCATATCTTGTCAAGTCTGTCTATGATTCGCTCGTTAAACGGCAGCTCCTTCAGTTCAAGATTCGATGTGATCACTGTCATACGCTTGTTGGTCATCCGGTAATCAAGCAGCTTGAAAAGGATATCCTCCAGCCATTCCCCGCCGGTATTTTTCTGACCAAGATCATCTATTACCAGGAACTTGCATTCATAGAGCAGCTTCATAGGATTCCGCCTGCTCTCTTCGTAAGAGTTCTTGTCACCGCTCTGGGATATATCTATCAGTTCCGAAGCTCTGACGAACCGCGTCCTGATCGCTCTCGTAGCCATGAGCTCATTACAGATGCAGGATGCCAGTAAGGTCTTTCCGGAACCCTTAATCTTGCCGCAGATGTAAAGGCCGACATTCTTATCCTCCCAGATTTCATACTGGTCAATAAATGACTGCACGGCTCTCTGCTTATCCTTGGTGTTCTCGATGGTACCATCATCCTTTACATAGACATTCCAGTCAAAATCACTTATCCGCTTATCGTAAAAGCTCGACGGTATTTCAGATGTTTTCCTTACAAGTGTTACCATTTCAGCATGGCCGCCGTTACAATAAGGACACTTACGGCCTACCCAGATCAACGGATCTTTGTCGCCGTATATGTGATCCCTCTTGGTCTCCTTGGCATATTCTGAAGCTTTCTGCTGGAAGATATACATTCCGGTACCGCCGCACTGTTCACACTTACGTGTCGAAGATGTGGTCTGTCCAGTGGCTGCCGTAGTTTTCACGCTGCCTTGCACTTATATCATCCTCCTTCTTGCTCTTGCCGTTGTCTCTCTGCTCCCATGTACGTACTGCTGCCTTCCAGTCCTTCATCTTGTTCTTGCCGACCATCCAGCCCTTGGATTCATAAAAATCTATAAACCTCTGCGGATCAACGCTGTTGTTTCTTTCCGAACAGTATGCCCTGACATCCTCCAGTGACGGGGGAGCGAAGCGACTACTTTCTTTATTTTTTATTTCTTTATATTCTTTATTATTCTTATACTGTTGCGATGACCTTGTGATGATCTTGTCATCATCTTGCGAAGAAGGTGCGATGATCTTGTCAACAACTTGATACGAATCATACGAAATCACTGTAATTATGCGGTTTCTACCTTGCGATAAACTTGCGACCTCACCTGTCCTTATCAAGTTATGTAACGCAGTCCTTACTTGCGAAAAGGTCAATCCTGTTTCAACAGCTAAAGTATTCAGGGAAGTAATAAACTGCCCTCTTTTGTATGCTATTCCTTTCCAGCTTCCATCCTTCCAGTTAGCTCTCAGGAGACAGTGCAGAAACAATACCTTAGTATTGACATCTGTATACCATTCCCAATTAACCATCTTGCGGAATAGCTTTATGTATTCGTTGTCTCCATATGGAATCATCTTTGAACCTCCCTGATCCGATACCCACTCAATGTCTAAATCTGTCGAAATCTTCCTTGAGATATAGCCTTACCTTTCCCTTAAGATTCCTGTTGTATATGTTTGACAGCTCATCCATGGCGCTAGTCAGATTTATAATATTTCCAATGTTTTTATAGTACCTTGACAAGCTATCTTTTAATCTGGCGTTATCACAAACGGCATCTTCATAGGCAAACAGTACAGCCGACTCCAAATCTGCTCTTCTTCCAGGCACATTGTCTGTAAACGGCTTAACCTCCTGAAGGTATTCCAAAGCAGTCTTCGCTTTGATATAACATTCCTCACTACAAATAACCTTACCTTCTTTTATGATAATTTCAGCATGGCTGCTTCCTCCGTAAAGACTGTTTGCAAACATATACGTTCTGATCCCGAACCCCATACTTGCAAGCTTGCTTAATCTTTTATAATTTAGATTTCCCATATTGGCATAACTCTTAATGTAGTCAAACATAGACCAATTTTTTGTATTCATGTTTAAAACCATGCACTCGTTAATTCCTATATTGGGAATAATGGTATATGCAATCGGTTTGCCCAATTCTTTACAAGCGGCGAGCCTTCCTTGCCCATCAATTACCTCAAATTTCTCATTAACGATAATAGGCGTATTTATGTAGCCATGTTTATCGATGCTCTCTACTAAAGTCTGTTTTCTGCTATCCTTGACATCTCTGTTTCCTATTAAGGTCTTAAATATTGATAAATCATCTGTTAAATAGATTATTCCAATTTCTCTCTGCATAATATATTCTCCTTGTACCCTCGTCCCTCCGGGGTGGGATAAAATGTGATTTTATACTTCAATAATTTTTATTTCATGAATCCAAAGCATTAGCTTACGCTTTATGATGTAATCCTTGGTACGTGTAGCCTCAGACTTTGTATCTTCAACTACAAGCTTTCCGTCTTCCATGTAACAAAAGTCTGCAAAGTATGCCACTTCATGCTCTATGAGCTTTCCCTTTTTCCTGCCGCCTCTCGGTCCGATGATGTCCGGTTCATATTGTGCCGGTACCAGAACAAACTTCTTCTGGCGTTCCAGATCAGATATCTTTCCGGCCTTCTGCAAAAGCTGAAGCTCAAGCCAGCGGGACGCCTCTTTTCTGGAGTCGAAGTTCTCACCGTCAACACTTACTTTTTGATTGTGATACTTGTTTCCCCTGACTGAAGACGGGAGACGGTAGCTGCGCCAAGCCATTATTTACCTCCGAAAAGAGCTGCCGCAGGATCCTCAACGGGTGCTTCCGGAGCTGCTGCCGGTTCTTCCTTTGCAGGTGCGGGTGCAGGTGTTTCAGACACTTCTTCTATTTCTACATAGTTTTTAGTCCCATCTTCGTTTATGATTGCTTCATCAGAATCTACCGCTGCAATCAATTCGGTTGAAAGGATTCCATACTTGGAGAGCAGGTGCTTGATAAGCGTCTTCTCCGCCATACCATCAAAGTTGGAGTACCAATACGAAGAATATTTCCACATGTCCGCCTGCGCTATCTGGCCTGCCTGAATCTTTCTATAGGTCTCAAGGTCAAATGCTTGGGAATACTGGCTCGCATGTTTTTCCATTTTGCTCTTAGTCCAATAAACTGATTTTCTGAATCCATTTGTCAGTTCAAAATATGCCAGATATCCGGCTACCGGTAGAGCTTCCCTCTCGTCGTCATCCTGGATAAATTCAAACATTTGTTTTCCAGTGAATCTATCACGACCTTTATACTCTCCTTCATGGATTACAATAAAATCTATATCCTTATACTGTCCTGTCCTCATTGCTAACTGCTTATACCCGTTTGCTCCAAGTTGGAACTGTGCTTCTTTTACACCTTTCTTCTTGTTGTTGTAGGGTATAATCCAAAACTGACCTAATGCAGCGGAAGGTGATAAATTTAAAGACTCACCTAATAAAGCGGCAGATAAAATAGATGTATTTGTGCATTCCTGAAGAGCGGGTGTTGCCTGCACTGCCGATACTACTGATGTGATGAAGGAAGTACCTCTCTTACTTCCCACGATAGAATTAACCTGCTGACGTACTGCATCCTGATTTAAATAGGCTGTCATGCCCATCTTCTTATTTTCCTTCTGTAGTGAATTTGTAATTGCCATTTATTTTTCCTCCTTTACATAGAACGTCTAAATGTGATATGATTACTTTCAAAGAAGGTCTTAAGCTTCAGAGCCTGCTCAGTTGTGAGTAATGCCTCGAAAGCTATCCATTTGCCTTCTTCAATCTGAGGAGCGGGTGCTGCTATCACCGGCTCTTCTTTTATTTCTGCCTTCGTCTCTTCCGGTACCGGTGCGAAGGTCTCGTCAACTGCCTTCTGCTGAGCTTCCAAGAGTGCCTTCTGTCTTGCCTCTTCTTCTACTGTCTTGCGCTTGGCCTCAGCCTCAAGAGCCCTCTGCTTAGCGGCTTCAGCTTCCGTCAATTCCCTAACCTTGCCAAGAGCCTGCTCGATGCTTAATGTTTTCTGATAAAAATGCACAGCTTCATGCGAATAGCTCGGAAGTGAAGCTAACGTCTGGCATTCACTGATGATCCTGTTCTTCTGACCAAGAAGTTCCTCTTCGACCTGCTTCATAGAAAATGTCGCAGTAAGCCACTTCGGGTTCCAGAGGCGATCAATAGGCACGAACTCAGGGAAGAGCATATTCTTGAACATATCCTCGATATTGTTCTTTTTTTCATCCTGCTTGATGGCATCATAAGTCTTGATCTGCGCATCAATATCAACGATTGCCTTGTCAACGATGCTTGACAGCTCCTTGACCTTTGCTTCAAATGCATCATACGGCTTCATGATTTCCTTCTTAACCCTGATGCGCTCGTCTGACAGTGCCTTTGTAAACTTGCGGAGCATAGCCACATCCTGCTTTGCTTCCTTCATCTGATCGTCCGTGTAAACTATCCCGATATACGCGGATGTTCTCTCGGAAATCTCTGTCTTGAGTTCGTCAAAGTTGAACTCAATAGCCTCCGGAAGCGTAAGTGATTTTACCTTCAGTTCCATAAATAACCTCCTAAAAATGATTTTTTATATTCAAAAGTCCGGTAGTCTGAGTGGTGGTCTTTCGTCCTTTTCAACATATCTCCAGAACTCTGCTGCCGTTTCCATGAGATACTTGATATCTTCCTCAACCTCCGACCTTTCAAACTTATAATGTTTTGTCTGTAAATAGATCTCGTTCTTAAATTCCGACTTTAGCTGCGCTTTTAAAACACAGAAGTCTGCCTCAATAATTGCCATGTACCAGAGGCACTGTACATAATAATTGTCCGGAATTTTCTCTTGCCATTTCTCTTTCTGCATGCTTTGGAGAATGTTCGTTGTCTTGCACTCCCAAACTCCCTTCCTGCCGTCCTGGTCCTCAAGCCATCCATCCAGGGACGCATGAGCAAAAGGATATTTATCGTTTATCCAGACATTGTTTGCTTTGTAGCTCACCTTGTATTCCGGGAAGTCAAGTTTGAACAGTTCCCGGAGATGCTTTTCAGCCTTGGTGCCGTAAAGAACATACGGTTTCTTGCTTATGTCCTCGGCTACTGCCCGTCCTGTCAGTCTTTCCCATAATTCCACATTGTTAAGATAAGGATTCAGTCCTAATATGGCAGCAGCTTCGGAGCCCCCAATCCCCGTCCGGTTCTGTAGCCATCCGTTTCGGGATCTGTAAGTCTTCATACTGACCAAAAATGACCACCTCACAATCTGTCGTACTTGCCATCGTCCTTTTCTTCGTGGATTATTCCGATAACGGAACAAATCATGATTATGATCCAGATAGATCCTTTTTTTATGCCCTCTGCCAAGGTGACCGTATCGCAATCGATGGCTCCTGCAATACCTATGAGCATCAGCATAGATATCAGGATTCCAAATAACGAGACAGTTCCGATGATATCCGCCAAATGAATGTGCTTCATATTGCCCTCTTCCTTTCTAAGTAATCCTGAAATCTTACCGGATCGATGTGGAACTTGCTCTTGGGTCCGTTAAGCCTATAGGCGAAACGCTGTCCCCTGGCATGGCACATGTTCCGAACTACGGTAACATTCAATCCGAACTTTTCGGAGATTTCCTTGCAGCTAAGCAGTTTCTCCATCCTTGCCTCCTTCCTTAGTGTTCAGTTCCTCGCAGAGCCGTAACGCTTCGTTCTTGTCTTCAAAGTACTTCCCGTCATATGCCTTCTCGATGTTCCCGGAATGTAGCGGCTGGTTCTCAAACCTCTTCCTGCCGATGGAATACAACGGTTCTCCGCCTACATAATTTGTGTAAACGTGCCAAGTCTTGTCCTTGGCCGGTGTCATGTCGAGCATTTGTCCTCCTCTCTGAAGTTTGTCAAAAGTTTACATTTTTAAACTTTTTCAGTGAAAAAATAAATACCCACTTCGCTCTTCTCAATCTCTAAAGCCTTACACCATGTAGTAACTTCCGAAGCAGAAAACCCAGTACCTGAATTTAGCTTAGCAGATACCCAAGCCACTGCTTTCCCTATAGAATCAGCAAAGTTGCTTAAGGTTCCGTACTTCTCAACTATCTTTCCTCGCAGTTTGTTGTAGTTGAACATGAGCTCATTACCTCCTTTCCTTCGAGTTGATAAAAGTATAACATTTTAAACTTTTCTTGTCAATACCCAAAATATAAAAATTTAAACTTTTTTATAAATAATTTTAAACTTATTCTTGACATTTTTAATTTTGGCGTGTTATAGTATATGAAAACACATTTTATAAGGAAGGTATTGATATGGACGATCCAAAAGAATTTGCAAGCAGGCTCACAAAAGCTATGGCCGCAAGAAATATGAAACAACGCGATCTTGTTGAAAAAACACTTATTCCTAAAAGTGCAATAAATCATTATGTAAGCGGACGTGTAATTCCTAAAACAGATCGAATGTATTTGTTAAGTCGTGCGTTAAGGATTCGCCCGGAATATCTTTTAGGATCTGTCAACGAAATGGAATTGCCGGATGATATAAAAACTGCTGAATTAGAGTATTCGGAATTTTTAAAAAAATTTGTCTCATTAAATGAAGAGAACAAACATTTAGTAATAGACTATACCGATTACGTGTATGAAAAACAGAATCGAACCTGATCTTGTCACTATCCATAAATTCAATCTCCTATCCTTTTAATGGGTGAATAGTAACACAGATATCTTTACTTGAAAAGTCCAAGATATAAAACCCCTGCAACTAATGTTTCACAAATCGAACACTATCGAACAGGAGCGAACACATGACGAACACCAAAGAAATAATACTGAAATTAAAAGAAGTACGAAAAGAAAAGGATCTCTCTTACGGGGATATCCTCGATCTGATGGAGAAGAACGGAGACTTTGTATCCAAGTCTACTATATCAAGAATCTTCCAGGACGGTTCTGAGGAACTGTCTTTCAGATATGAAGAGACGATCCGCCCGATTGCGAAGGCTCTGCTTGACATCGAGACCATCGAAGATGATGACGATGTGGATGTTCAAGCGATGAAATCACTGTTGCAGTATAAGATACAGAGAATAGAGGAACTCGAACGGCAAATCGAACAGCTTGAAACGAAATTAGACAAAGAGAAGATAAAATACCATGAAAAAATGGAACACGAACGGGCACAGTGGTCCCGGAGCATAGAGTTCCTGAAAGAGCAGGTCTCACTCAAGGATAAAAGAATCGATGTTCTCCTTGAAGCTGTCCAGGTAAAGGATGCAAGGTTTGAGGAGCTGCTTACCCAGATCCTGTCCTGCCCGTGCCGGAAGAAACTGGAAGCAGAAGAATAAAAATTGAATAGTGCCTTTAACAAGGCAGCTGACGAGATGGTCGCCCACTCCGCTCTTTGAAGTGGGAGGTGATATTGTATGACAGCTTATGAAATACTGATGGTTATCATCACTATAGCGTTGCTTATAGTTGAAATCATTAAGCTTTGTAAGTCTGACAACAAAAAATGACCGTCTCGCACACGGTCATTTTTGTTAGTTAGATTAATTCTTCTTAACAGAAACAGCCTGAGCGGGTAGGCCTCATCTACCAGTTGGCTGCCTTGTTAAAGGTACTGTTGAAGGCGGGACTGGATAGGTAGTGGCTATCCTGTCGGCTGCCTTGCTAAAGACATTATATAACACGTTTTAATGAAATGTCAAGAGGAAAACAGATGAAAAAGAAAAAAGGAACCAATGTCTATGAAAAAAAGGTGATGCTCGGCAGATCGCCGGACGGAACCCCGATCAGAAAGTCCATTACCGGACGGACCATAGCCGAACTTAACCAGAGGATCGAAGAAGCAAAGCAAAAGTGGATGGAAATGAACTCCGTAACGGATGGAGTGCTGTTTGCTACATACGCCCGGAGATGGCTCGCGAATGCTAAAGCGGTAAGATCCATAAACACCAAGCGAATGTACCGAGAAACGCTCGACAGACACATTATACCGGAGATTGGAGATCTGTACTTCTCCGAGATCTCCCTTGCAGACCTGCAGAAAATCATAAATGACAGAGCTGACAAATACGAAACCTGCAATAAAATAAGACTCACGCTCCGACAGATATACGATGCGGCTATGGAAGAGGACCTTGTGAAAGGCGTAAACACAAAAAGGCTTGCGTTACCTCCGAAACCACAAAATGAAAAGCGTCCCTTGAGCAAAGAGGAAAAGAACGCCGTTTTTTCTGCGAATCTGCCGGATGAGCAAAGAATATTTGTAAGGCTGTTATACTATACAGGAATACGCCGTGAGGAAGCATTGGCGTTAGAACCGTCAGACATCGACTTTGAGAATCTTACTCTGTCTATAAATAAAGTTATAGTGTTTGATGAGAATACGCCTGTTTTGAAACTGTGTGCGAAATCGTCTGCAGGGAACCGCAGAGTGCCCATCCCCGCCGATTTCATGGATGAGCTGAAAGAATATACCCTAAAGTGTGATAAGCTTCTATTCCCCCAACAACGTAATCCCGGAGAGTATATATCGAAATCCAGCTATAACAAATTTTGGAAAAGCATCACCGCCATCCTGGAAGAGATCACTCCGTCCGCCGGAAATCTGACCGCGCATATGTTCCGACACAACTATATGACACTTTGTCACTATTCTGACATATCCGTGAAAAAAGCAGCCCAGCTACTCGGTGACAGCAGCATTGAGATGGTGATGCGGGTGTACGCACATCTTGACGAAGAAAAAGAGCGTGCTTCCGAAAAGATTAACGATATGTTCAAAAAAGAAAAGGCTCCTGCTGCCACAGGAACCAATCCATAAAATCTTCGACAAATATTCGACACTTCTGTTTTCTGACGATTCAAGAATCAAGGTTTTAAGCCACTTTCCAGACTTACACTTCGACACCAAGATTGATGCATTTTGACGTACTTTGACGCATATTTGTGATATAAGAAAAGCCCTGAAACGTAGATGTTTCAAGGCTTTTTTCATTCTGCACCTTCAGGGGCTCGAACCCTGGACACCCTGATTAAGAGTCAATTTGCCGTCTTTGAAATACCACATAAAACAAGGCTTCTCGGAAATCCATTCGACATTTCTTCGACTTTTCCTTGAAATCCGGATTTATTATAACACTCCTTTGGCGATTCTTCAAGTGCCCGCCATAATTTTTTTTCAAGCCGAGTAGGATCCAGCTCCCACGCCGCCTCTAAAGCTATAATCAAAGTGTCTCTTATCATAGTTCGTTTATCCTCTTAATGACCGCCTCATAAAGCCTCGGGTTAAGGACCTGAGTTGTCTCCATAAGCTCATCCATGACCTGCATCACCGCACCGGTGTCCTTCCCGCTGGCAAGGCGCATAAACTCACTGCTGCCTCCGGCCGGAACCGACTTCTCCGAATACGATGGTTTTAAATGGTCACGTATGACATATAGATCCGCAAGCTTCGCGCATACCTGGTAGGTCGGCTCTGCTTTCTCCAGATCACTAATTGCATACTCGAGTTCTTTTGGGCTTATCATTAATACCTCCCATATCTCCCCTCACCGGAGTATCGCCCCATGCTGTCGCGCCTGGCATTCCGTCCACGTGCATAAGACATGGAATCATGACGATAGCCGTCATCCTCGCTGTACTCTTCCATCGCGTCAATCGTCTTGAGTGATTTCAGGGTATGAGTCAGCTTATCAAGCATATCCAGCGATGAGCTGTTAAGTTCCTTGCGTTCTGTGATGCGTTCGATTTCATCGCAGAGCATATCCTCTAATTCTCTGTATCTTTCCATAGGCTACCTCCTTATGTTGCCGGTGTCACGGGATTTGCTACCGTGTAAGCCGGAATGGGATAAGGAGCTACTCTGTTGACGATATACTGTGTCTGAGCAGTATTATCCGCAATAAGGGCAGCAGTCTGAGCAGTCTGTGATGCGGAGAGGTTAAGCATATTAACCTGGTTCTGAAGTGCCACGTTCTGGGAACGTAAACTTTCTATCTCCTGCTCGCATAATTTGTCGATTATCTGCTGGGTCTGATTTTGGATCGCAAGTCTTGTAGCAGCGCCCTCGTTCTGAACGATGTTCTGCGTCTGACAAGTAGCCAAACGATTATCGCAACAGCACTGTGATAAGCTATTCTGTAATCCGGTCATGCCCTGAGTCATCGCGCTTTGAGCTGCAAAGCTTCTTTCCAGACTGGAAATCTGGTTTCCATAAAGCTGTGATGCGATTGCGTTCTGTGCGCCGTTGATTGAAGCATTCACGCCTGCGAATCCGCCACAGAGAGATGTCTGTAAATCACCAAAACCACTTGTGATGCTGTTCTGGATGTTACCGATTCCGTCATTGATCATCGCGTCACGGAACCCGCTGTTTGTGTTGGCATTGATACCGTTCTGGCCGTTAAGCAGCCAAGGGAAATCATAACCAAGCATCATATTACCGTAGCCGCCTCCGAATCCACCAAAGCCACCATTACCCCAGCCGCAAAGCAAGAGTAAAATGATCCAGCCCCAGTCTCCGCCAAAGCCGCCACCGAAACCGCCGTTTCCACCATATGCAGGTGCTACCGGCATTACCATGTTACTACCTTCATCTGAAAGTGCCATAAATAGATCCTCCTTTAAATTTTTAAGGTCAGCGATCACCTCTTTTTGGTGACCGGTATATAAAGCGCGCGCCGCTCTATTTCATATTATCTCTGTGGATACATCTGCTGATACATCTGCTGAAGCATGGGATTGTTATGTGCCTGCATAGCCACAGTGTTCAATTGGTTCTGTGACAGCTGACCAGAATCCAGAAGATATTGAATGATATCCTCTGATTTATTCATGTTTTGCGGCAGATTTTTAAACCGTCTGCCTAATAACATCTCCGGATTCTGTTTGATCTGTGCCACCATCTGCATCATATTATTCATTTCCTAACTCCTTTCGTAAGCTGAAAACTACTTCCTGAAGTTCCTGCAAATCTTTACAAACAGCCTCAAATTCTGCTTTAGTGATATAATCCGGAGTATTCTCTGCCTCGGGCTTCGCCGGAGTATCGCACTCCTCTTCCTTCACAAGCCTATACTTTTCAAAAACAGGTAAATCCATTTGCGAAAAGCCCAATGTTTTACAATATATATAAGGAAGATTTTCATCACGAAATGTTACAGATGTCCCATGTGCGACCGGAAACGTCCTCGCCATATCCTCGTTCGGAGTCATCATAAAGCCTCCGTTTTGGATCGTCTGATTCTGTTGATATGCAGGCTGCTGGTACCCATAATTCGGATAAAACTGATTGTTATATCTCATACGCCCCTCCAATACACCACCGGAACCTCAGATCCGGAGTCCCAGGTGTCATAATAATCACCATCTATTACGGTTACGACGTGAGAACCGGTCCCCAGAACGTATGTGCCCTGCGGATGGTCTCGGCAAAAGTCTCTTACGGTATAGCATATAGGACAGGTATTCGGAATGGCCGAGCGTCTGAATCCGTTATCCAAAAGGAATGCTCCCCAGACAGAATCTGCATTCGGTAAGTTCTTCATCCGGAACCCATACTCCGTCAGTCTCTCATATGCTTCGTCCCAGGACATACCTGTGGCAATCGCTACGGCTCGCACCGCGCAATCCCCGATCAAGGCTCCTGCGGGATTAGGGTTAGTATATATAAATGACATTATCATCCCTCCCTTACAAGGATATTTTGACATAAAAAAAGAACCCTGACTTGCAGGATTCTTGTGAGAAAATGTTATAAAAACTGTAAAAAAACTGTTATTCTTCATTTATGTATTCGCTCGGTATCTCTCTAATCCTGTCACCAAGCAGCTTGATAGCATCCGGGCAGCTAATTTCATCCGTAGTAATCCATTCATAAATAGTGTCTAAGACTTTTTTCGATTGATCAATTCATCCATAGGCACTTCCTCCTTTGTTTTCGGAAGATTATAATATGGAAATTTACTAAAGTCAAATTAACATTTTATGAACGGAATTTAAACTAACGGAACAAACATTATCTTAGCACCGCTTGAAGATGATACATACTCGCACTTCATTCCACGGCGGACAAATACTTCCTTGGACTGATTGTCACGGTCAGTATACTTGCTCAAAGTAAAAAATGCTTTTCCGCTTGCTCCACAGATACGCGCTTCTGCGTGCTCAACGCCGTCTCCGGTAAAAACCAACATCAGATATCCGTCAGATGGAAATATGTATTCGCCCACTTCCTTGCTGATCGTTACCGGTTCCCCAGGATCGTATCCGCCATCCCAGCTCTCCATATCTTCATCTGTGATTGACATTGTTGCAAAAGGCAGCTCCGATATCGAGTGGTTTCCATCACCTATTTTTATTCTGGGCACGGATACTCCGTTTTCGGTTCTGTAATCAGAATAAATATATATCGCACCTTTGGCCGATAAGAAGTCAGGAATCCTCGCCCACTCCGCCATAGTGTGAGAGATATTCCCCATACATGACCTGCCGCAGCCATATAAAGGACTGCTCTCCATATACGGTTTATGGCGCTTTAACACCTCTGTGATTTTGCTTCTTACTTTACGCATTGTTACGGCTACGGTCGACAAGCAGACATTCAGCTCCATAGATATAGCTACATCGGAATCGTCCCTCGCTTTCATTTCAAAGCATCTGGATTCGATATCCGTAAAGTTGCATTCCTCACGGAATAGATCTAAATCGTGCTGTGTAAATTGAGAAATCTTCATGCATTAACCCTCGTAATCTCTTTCCAGCATATCCACCTTTGCCTTGATACCGTCCGCCCAGCCGTCACCGCCTAAAGATTTATACGCATCATACTTGGCACAAAAAGCATCGTAATCATCCTTTGATACCTTGCCCTGTTCCGTGAGCGCCTTGCCATCGGTCTTGATTGAGGACAAAAGTAATAAAGACATACCTGTCTCAAGTTTTGTGGTCTTGTTTCTACGGTTATTCACGAGTTGAAAAATGCCGGATATGACCGTAGCCAGCGCAGAGCTACTTAAAATAGCAATCGTTACATCCATGTCAATCCTCCCACCAGAAACCAAGTGCCTCGGCGGTCTTGCGTCCGACCTCGCCGTCAGGATCCAGCTTTTTCTTGGTCTGATACCTGACTACTGCTGCCGCCGTCTTCGGACCGTACTCTCCATCTACCTCCAGCCCTGCCTTAATGAGCTTGTTAAGACGTTTTTGTACTTTCTCAACATCTTCTCCGCACATATACGGCTCACCTTCCTCAAACTTAAGTACTCTGTAAAGGATGTACTGTACTTTCACAACCACTGCAGAATGGCCTATTTTGAAAAGGATATCACCCACCTTGAGCTTCTGATCCGACTTCAAATAGCTCTTGCCGGTGTAGGTCTTGAACTTACCGGTAGCCTCAATCAGCTCCTTTTCGTCTCCGGTGTACATATCCGGATCTATCGGTATGCCGGCACCGATGATGCATTCCGCTGTAGCCTGCGAACAATCGGTATCACAATCCGTGGTTATCTTCGCAAAATCATAGTTGACTTTCTTTGCTTCCCTGTCAAGAGTCAAGCGCGCGTCCTGGTTATACCCTACGTGGGGATTCTCCACCAACTCGATCATGTTCTTGGCAATCTTCTTACGTACGGATGCTTCTTTTGCACGGAATACATCCTGCCACCCCTTGCCAGTGGATCCTGTTGCGTACCATGCCTGGAAGCGACCTTCTTTACCGCTCTGGTCACCGGGCTTGCCGCCCCTGGCGCGACCGTTCTCATCACAGACGAAATGTCCTATCGTTACGTGAGTCATACATCTTCCTCCTTCTCGTCCATTTTCTTTTCTTCAAACTCCTTTTCCCTCTTTCCATACTGTGTGCCAAAATAGAACGAAATAATGACAGTAAATATGGACATAAACTGCTCTGCTCCAACTACTCCCTTTAAGCATAAAACTATGAAAGTAGCTGTCAGTGCCAGAGTTACGATTGACTTCACATCAATCAATTTTGCAAGTTTCTTTAACATATTTATTTACCTCCTTTTATTATGTGTCTACTGAATATATCATTGTACCTCTTAATTTAATGCCTCCTGTTGGTATTTGACCAAATTCCGAAATAACGAATTTTCGAGAATTATTTGCATTAGCCTCATAATACCTTGATATTCCGCATCGGCATATGCCTGTCACTTCACCATTATTCGTGTTATACCAAGGAATAGGATGTGATTGATACCAAACTGGAAAAAACTGTTTAGGTAAATCAGGCATATCAATATATACAGTTCCGCTTGACGGTGTTGATGAATTTTTTAAAATATTTAACTCAAATATGCACCTAACAAGCCCATTCCCCAAATATGTAAAATGAAAGCCATTTCCCTCGGCAGGATATTGCGCCCAAGATGGTAGTGTTGGGGCATAAGTATAGTAAGCATCTTCTATACTCGGCATACCACCATAATTATATAATTCATTAGTCCACACCCTGCTTGCATGAACGCTATCTGATGTTACACCTGTTACATAAACTGGTAAACTTTTGATTGTTGTCTCGGAATTTGTAGTCCATACTTCTACACCTATATCTACTGTCATGCAATCATCACAAAACTGTTGTGTTACTGCATTTACGTTCATATCAACAAAAACTTCATTGATACCTGTTTTTAACGATATGGCATCACTTATCAAAGTGTTTTCTATTGTTGACGAAAGCAACCCGATTCTTGCACTTTTATCAAAATCAATAATGTACTCCAAATACTCTTTATGAAATGAAATCCAAGTCACATTTCTTTCCATATCGTATTTTTTAACAATATCATACATTATCTTTGTTTGTTCCTTTGTTTGAACCCAACCAGAGGTATCATTAGACCACCATCCAATTTCCAAGTATGGGTGTAAACCTACTAACTTACATAGTTTTATAAATTCATCAAGTGTTGGAATTTTCACAAGTGGATTTGTAGAATCTTGTGCCTTTCTATAATACTCTGTATCATAAGTACCATTATTGGCATAAAGATTTTTTATTTGATTATATGTTAATTCGTGTATATTTCCTAAATTACTGCCAGTAGTTCTATATACGGTGAGATCATGCAATAATACAGGTATATTGTCAGATGTAAGTGTTACATCTGTTTCTACGAAATTAAACCCTAATCTTTTTGAAACCAAAAATGCCAATAGTGTATTCTCAGGTGCTTTTGTATTAGCACCTCTATGATTTATATCCTTAAACTTTATATTATACGGGTCTGCAAATTGTGTCGCTCTAGTTAACAATCCACCATCATTTTCAACTGTTCTAAGTTTTCCATTTTCATATTGAATATATTTCCAACTCATTCAACTACCACCTTTGCGTTCTTGATGCTTGTTTTATCGCACAGTCCAACTATTAAATAATAAAAATCATTTGATAGATTTAAAGAAGTATTAGGGGATGTTTCTGCAAATTGTACTCCATCTAATGTAACTTTTATTTTTGTTACTGTTCCACTTGATAGTGCAAATTCGTGGACAATAGTATAAAATATACCTTGATTAGCTGATACATCCTCTGGTGCGTCACCTTGCCATAAATAATCCCCGCCATTTAATAAAGCAATATGTTTACCAGAAGATAAATCATAAGACCCGTTACATATCTTACTGCTCAATACTAAATCAGACCCCATTGGACTTGATGCTGAAATTGATAAACATATTTCGGTATCAAATAGCTCGCCAATTACTCCAACATCGGTTTTTACGTTCATCTCTAATTTTAGTTTTGTGGCAGTTAGAAGTAGCGTTTTGGTAATTTTTGAATCGTACCCCAAATAACATCCACTATCAAAATAATAACTCTGCGTAAGCGAATCATATGTTCCCATGTTTCCTGCAACCACGGATGGGGTTTTATTATTTACGCTATCTTTTAATTGATTTACAGCAGATATTTCAAACATTTTTCCTCCACCAAGATATTTAATTTTCGCAAACCCATTTCCAATCTTTGGTTTGCCACTTACAGGAAATTCAGAGGCCTCGTTGACACTTTCTGTTTTTGTTGCTTCAACACTTGAAGTAGGAACATTATAACCAACCATCTTCTTGTTTGATAACAGTGAGTTCCCTATATATCCACTCCCTGCTCCACCACTTTTAACAGCCATTAGATTATACCTCTTTCAAATTTTATTCTCTGCTAACCCATGTAACTCCATCGACCACTAACGTTATATTAGAAAATCTTGTATAAATATATGATATTGCATCACTTAAACTGTTAAATGATGTAGTGAATGATACAGACGGATTGCTTGTCTGTTCCTGCATGATACTGCTACCATATTGAACCGAATTTCCCCAATGCCAATAATAACAACAAGGTGTATTCGTTCCATAACTTCCATCCCAAAAACGTGATTTTGTAGTTGTTGAATAGCTTACTGATACAGAACTCTGTCCCGTGATAACAGTTATAGTCAACGGTTCAAAGGCACATAATTTGGCATATTGCCAATATCCTGTTGTATGTGCATCAATACTTGATGTAACTAACGCATCTACTCCATATACAGATGCTCTTGAAGGATTGAAATTCGTTATTTGAGCATGAGAACCAGTATATTCATACGCATTAGCTGTATAAAAGTCTCTCTTATCTCCATTATTGTTTCTTATAAACAACGCGTTTACATTTTCAATATATTTAAGTTCGGGAGGAATAATCTCTCCTTTAGTGCCTTTATAACCACCATACAGACCTCCGCCCCCACCAGATACATCTGTTCCAAATTCACCTTGCCCAAAAGCATAGCCTGTTGACTGATTTGCTGAATTATCACCATTGCCACTAATACCACCTGCATCAGCACCAGTATATTCAGTATTATCGACAAGCAATCCACCACCTCCACCACCAGATACAATGAGTATATCTAATAGGTTTGATGATAATGCTGATAATTGACCTGTTACCTTTGCTATATGTGTTGCCCCACCACCATTACTTATATACGAACTCATGTTATTCCTTCTTTCTAACTAATTACTATTAGGTGGTGTATAATTTCCACCTCCACCATATCCGTTTTGACCGCCAACATTTACATACAGAACATCACCCTGCTGTAAGAATACTTCGCCAACTGCATAAGCACCGTAGCCGCCTCTTGCAACAAGCGTTCCGTCAGCAGCATTGCCGCCCTGTGCGCCCCATGTCTCAAGCTGATAGATACCTGTTTTCGGTGCTGTGAACTCCTGAATCTCTCCGGTATAATCAAAGATAGCGCCTTCATCATGTCCGATAACAGCGTTCTTCGGATCACTGCTTGCCTTATTACCCTGGCTGTCCTCGACAAATATTACAAAGCAATATGTGCTTTCCTCATCAAGATCTGTTACAACCTGTGATGTTCCGGTAGGGCTTATGTCGATTATTACATCGCCGTCAGTCACGGATGACGGTATGCCGTCCTTTTTACCTACCAGCTTGCATACGGCATATGTGCCGACACTTAACGTGGCCACCGAATATGTTATAGTTGCATCCAATCCGTTCACCGTTATCTTCTTGATCACCGGCGGCTCCAGATCTGCACCGGCTACAATCGAGAATACTTTCGTATATCTGTAATGCTTTATAGGATTACCGGAATCGTCCAGCGCAACATAATAAGGGAATATTCCGTAATAATACACAACGCTCTTCTGAATATTGTTGTTGTCGACAAAAGCCGTCTGCGAATACTGATCCTTTGTAGTAGAGTCAACTATAATCGTACCGTCCCATATATGTCTGGGAGAACTTGTGTTGCTCCGGACAACCACAGTTCCCGCCCAGGCGCACGCTACCGGTGCGGTCGTTGCTATATCGTCAGGATCCTTCCACTTCAGCTCTATGGTATTTCCGCTCTCTTTATATTCTGCCGACACATCGGTCGGTTCGTCAAGCAAACGGAACCCGATGTTTCTGATAGTCTCTACAAAATCAAAATCACTTCCGCCCCAGGAACCGCTGTAAGAACGTGACGATGTTTTCCCGGACTGCATATAATCAGTAAGTCTGCGGTTACGGTTCGCGCCGTCAAGCCCGATGTCTGCAGTATAAGCAGCGCCGCTCACGTCCTCGGTATTGCCACCGGATGAGATTACAAAATCTGTCGTATACCCACTCGCGCCAAAATTATGAGTGATCTCCGTAATCGTTCCGATCTTCTCATACTCGCCGTCCTCACCTACAATCTTGGCTATATCGCCCACCAAAAGCTGCGGCCTTAATGTCGTGCTGTAATTAATAACCCTGCCGACATACTTTAACTGCTTCGTAAGAGCCTTGGCATACTTCTTAAGGTTCTTGGAAGTGATACCCTCTATCTTGTCAGCGTGATAAGTCTTATGATCGCCGGGATTCCAGAACCGCCATGCAGGAACGTCCATCACGTATGAAATGTCTTTGCCGTCAGGCGTAACACCGGTGCATCTGACCTTTGTGTATGCCCCGTCAATGCATCTTGATACGCTCTTGGCAAACACATCATTCATACCGTTAAACTGATAGCTGCCCTTTGGAATGTAAGTCCTTCTGAACTCATCAAAGCCTGCTACAATAAGCCCGTCATAGCGTTCTTCCAGCTTCCACTGCAAGCCTATCTCAACATTATCCGACAGCATCGATGCAAGATCCTCAAGAGCTGATATTCCGGTGTCACCCGCCTCTACCTCCAGCGTAATCGGTGTGGTGTCGGCATATGTATCCACCTCATAATCCTCAATGCCGAAATACTCAAATATCGCCTCGTGAATCTCTGACGGAGTACCTACAAACTTCATATCCTCATCAAAAGTCTGATCATGGAGATAAACACCGGTATTGTTGCGCCCGCTCAAGGAAATGTTCTGACCGCCGTGCTGATGGTCTACTTCGTCAATGTAAGCAATCGCCATCGGCACGATGTCCGAATTGCCATAAGACACGCCAAGCTCTAATTTCGCGGACGGTGCAAACAAGGTAGCATCCGATGTGTAAAGTGAATCGTTCACGTTCTTCATCGTGACGCTCGTCTGCACGATGGCATTGTCGACCTGCAGCGACATATTTGCCGACTCTACATAGTTTGACACATCATCCCAGTACATATACCGGAAAAGATACAATGCATCATGTGAGGATCCGTGTATCAATGTAATGATATAAAACTTGCCCCTGTTTCTATGGTCTCCGTCGACTACAGAATACAGTTTGTCATTTAACTGCATCTCGCCACTGTATTCAAGTTCATTCCAGGGATAAACATCCCCTGAAGCCACCTTGCAGCATAAATAATCGTTAGAATAAAACGTCTCAACATGCCCGTCATAGTACGCAACCACCGCACCCTCACAATCAGCTCCGGTGACTCTAAGAAATGCCGTGTTGAATGTAAATACGCTATTTGTATCATCATACGGAGCAGATGTCTGATACATGTTCTGTGACGCTCCGTATACACACAGGCCTATGCCGTCTGTAAGGTCAAACGTATTAAAGCTTACCATGCTGTCACTATTAGGCAGAGTCAGGTTTACTTTCACCTGTGAACCCCATGTTCCGTTACGGTACAACTTATAATAGATATATCCGTCTGTCTTGAGATAAAACAGACATATGCCCGAATCATTGTCATTAACAACCGGCCCCCTCCTAACAGACAGGTCGACACAACCGCCGTCCACAACGATCTCTGTGTTGTCCTCCGTCTCGGACATATCTATCTTCCGGATCTTGCCTGCAGAATCAAGATAAAAGACATAAGGGTAACGCTCGGTGACATATTCTGTAGTCACGCGCCCCTCATCTGCCGTAGATGGAAGCACCACATCACACTTTACCGCCGATATGGTGCCAAGGTCATAAACCACCCACGACATATCTACAAGGTTTGAGGTAAAAGATCCCCTACGTAATGAGAGCTTTCCGTCCTCTATGTACGTTACCCAAATGCCTTCATCTTCTCCGCCAAGAGTCGGATGCTCGACAGCTACGCCGACATCTGTCAATTCGTTGAGTGATGCCCTTCTCGCCCTGCGCTTTTCCAACTGATCTATCTCGTCAGCATAGGTCTGCTTACGCTTAATTACAAGTGCAAGCTGCGGATTGGCATTACCCTGCACCGTCTGGTTATACTGTTCAGTTTTCGAGATTATATAAGCAGGTATATCCGTTCTCATATCGTACCTCTACTGTTTTATCAAAGTAAACTGCCCGACTCCGTGCCCGTCACGCCACTCCTTCCAGGTTATCGTTTCTTCCTCGACATACCCATAAACAGACGTGTTCGCGTCAAGCACCAGCGTAAGCAACGCACCGTCATTGTTGGCCCCATCCAAGGTGTCCCTCTTGGCCTTGGTCTCACAATACACATCTATGATGTACCGCGTGATGGCACCGCCCGTGGTCTGTATAAAAGTGGTGCCATCCAGCGCACTGTTAATAACTTTCTGAGCCGTATAAGCTCTCTTTGCATTAAGGACGGTTCCAACGGATGTGTTCTCTATCTTCAAGTCCATTATTTAACCCTCCATTTCTGCGATACCTGGTTCATAACGTAGTTGTAGGTATCCACATTGTTGCCGTCCTTATCAACGCCTTTGACGGTTATCGTTCCGGTAACATTCATGCTCTGGTTTCCGCCTGAAGAAAACATCGCACTCTGCATATCCTGAGCTACCGCGTGGATCCAGCCGTAGTTGTTCTCCAGAGGAACGACAGCCTCCGCACCGTTACCCTCAAGGATACCAATTTCGCCCTTGCGCAGGATACCACCGCCTGCCATCTTTGGAGCAGATACATTAACTTTATAGCCAACATCAGCAACGCTTTTGTTTGTCTGACCAACTTCACCCTTGATAATACCGAGCCATTCAAGGACATCAGTTACCCAGCCTTTGATTGTATTAAAGATA
>JAEIGA010001320.1_pt1 | contig 38631 bp, 29 predicted proteins | sample 9270691 | NCBI WGS metagenome assembly JAEIGA01 (sample SAMN17057246, study PRJNA624740) | gut metagenome | biome: biome; isolation source: fecal sample | host: Bos grunniens | place: China: Xizang | collected 2019
CTTTATTGGCTAATTTAATATTAAAGGGTGTGGCAAGTCCACACCTTTTTGTTATCAAAATGAAATTTAACAGAGTAGATGATATTTCAAATCATTTACTCTTTTTTTATTGCATTACCAGATATTGTATGATAAAATTTATCTAATTGTATATAAATGAGGTGTTTGTTTTGTCTAAATATTCAGATAGGGCAGTAGAATTGTTTATGGAGGGTAAAAATTGTTCACAAGCAGTTTTTGCTGCATTTGCTCCTGATTTAGGTTTGCCTGAGGAAACTGCTCTTGCTGTTTCAATTGGTCTTGGCGGTGGCGTAGGAAGAATGCGAGAGGTTTGTGGTGCTGTTAGTGGCAGTGCAATGCTTGTTGGTCTCAGATTTCCTGACCTTGATAAGGCTGCTGCTTACGAGAAAGTAAGAATGATTATTGACGAATTTAAAAAGACAAATCATTCAATTGTCTGCAAGGAGCTTTTAGGTCTTTCAAAGGCTGAAAAATCAAGTGTTCCAGAAGCGAGAACATCTGAATATTATCAGAAACGACCTTGTGTTAAAATTGTTGAGGATGCAGCCTTGGCAACAGAAAAAATATTATTTGCATAAGAGAGGGTACTTGAATGAGTGCGTATGCATATATTGAAAACGATAAAGTAATAATCGGTAATGATTATATTGAAAGACGTTTTTCTATTAAAGAAAATCAGCTCAGAACAACTGAAATCATTAATAAACGAATTGATGGAGAAAAGAGTATAAAATTCAAGAAATATTCTTCAGAATTTGTTGTTGCCTTCAAGGTGAAAAAAACACTTGGATATAAAACAGAATTTCTTTCATCAAATAACCTTAAGCTTGATAATGTAAATGTTTTTAAGCATAGGGTAGAATTTGTGTATAAACGATGCTCATATAACGGTGCTAAAATTACTTTTATTGAGAGTGTTGAAATCGGTGATGATGACCATTATATGCGAAAATATATCGAAATGGTGGTTGCTCCTGAAGAACAGCACCTTATTACAATCGACTATATTGACGGTGAGCATATTCTTATTGATACTCCTGAACAGCAATGGACAATAGGTGACATTGAACCGGCATATTTAAGCTCTTATCATAGTGCTCTTGGTCAGCCTGTGTATATTAATGGGCTGTTTTTAGGCTGTGAATTTCCATTGTGTGAAAACAATGTTGATAATGACACTGTTTATATGCGATATTTCAGTGGAAAGCGCTTTGATATGCTTAATCTTAATTGTGGTCATACCTTTAAGACATGGAATACTGTTGTGGGTGCTGCAAGAGGGTGTGAACAAGCAGTTATCCGTGAGGATTTCCTTACATATATTAGAGCGATTTCAAGAAAGGTAAAGCCTCGTTTTCAGTATAATTCGTGGTACGACCATATGCACGATATTACAAATGAAAATATTATTGGTTCATTTAAGGAGATTGAAGATAATCTTTCAAAAACAATGGTACCACCACTTGATTCCTATGTTGTTGATGACGGTTTTGTGGATTGGACTGCCGATTTCTGGGAATTTAACGAGAAATTCCCAGAAGAGCTTTATCCTGCAGCATCAATTGCCAAGAAATTCTCTTCTGAATTCGGACTCTGGAACGGTCCAAGAGGCGGATATCACGATGTAAGAACACCAAGATTTGGTAAAAATATGGAAAAAGCAGGTACAGGTGGCTATAACCGTGCTGCAAGAGACGTATGCGTTTCCTCAGCAGAATATATAAAGAATATTACAGACTACTATATCGACTGTGATAAAAAGTTTGATATAAACTATTGGAAACTTGATGGCTTCCTTCTTAAGGCTTGTCCATCAAAGAAACACGGCCATATGACAGGTGGCTATAATCAGATGTACCAATACACAGAAATGTGGGAAAACTGGATTAACATCTTCAAAAAGCTTCGTATTAACCGTGAAAGTGTTGGCAAGGATTTATGGATAAATCAGACAAGCTATTGTAATGCAAGTCCTTGGTTTTTACAGTGGTCAGACAGCCTTTGGATTCAGAATAGTGCTGATATCGGCTTTATTGATAAATCTGATTACGGTGAGGAATTAAGTAAGCGTGATGTTGACAGAGTCCTTACATATCGTGATAACTGCTATTATGATTTCAGCGTTACAAGGGATTATCAATTCCCACACGAATTTCTCTATAACCACGACCCGATTTACGGAAATACTGCAAAAATTTCAATGACAGACGAGGAATATCGTAAATATATGCTTATGATGACAACTCGTGGTACAGCATTCTGGGAGCTTTATTATTCTTACAATATGTTCAATGAAGCAAAATGGCGTATAAATGCAGATGCACTCCGTTTTGTCCGTAACAATTACAAAATTCTTAAAGCATCACAGTTTATTGGTGGTTCACCAAAGGAAGCTGAGGTTTACGGTTATTCTGCTTGGACAGAAAATGCAGGTATTGTGTCGCTTCGTAATCCGTCAAATGACACAAAGAGCTTCACTCTTACTCTTGACGAAAAAATAGGTGTTTATAAAGAGACAGATAATCTTAAAAAGGTGTCAATTTTCCCATGCACAAGTGATGTTGACGACAAAACATATAAATACGGTGATGAGATTACGTTTGAATTGTCATCCTGTGAAGCGGTAATTGTTAAATTCTCTGCAGAGAAAGAAAAGACACCTTCATTGGTTTACGGTAAGTTTGAAAGTGAAAATGAGCTTCTTTTAATTTTCGATGACAGAATTTATTTCAACTCTGATTGTATTTCCTGTGATGAGAAAATCGCTAAAACTCAGTTGCTTGACGATTACAGTACATTGAAAATCACATTTGAAGGTGCAGTTGAAAAGGCATTTGTATCAATGACAGTGAAAAATGCTTTTGGCACACCAACTGATGCTCAGTTTGATGGTAAAAACTATTTCAATATAACAAATAATGAAAATATCCTTCCATGTTTAAGAGATGTTACAGTGGAATTTAAGCTTAACAGCACAGAGGGAGAAAAACTCGTTTCAGTAGGTGACATTTTTGAAGTGAGAAATAGTGAGGGATATGGTGCAATCCGATTTGGTGAAAAGTCAAGCCGAGGAGACATAAAGCTTTCAACAGGTGACCGGCTTACAGTGGTCTTTGAACCAAATGGTCTTGCAAAGCTTTATGTAAATGGTGCTTTGAGTAGCTCATCATACAATGCACAATTGGGCAGCACTCTTACTGAATGTGAAATTTCATCTTCAGAATCAGTAGAAAATATTAATGTAATACCAAGAGCATTATCATTTAAGGAAATATAACAGGGGAGTGGAAAATATGGAATTAAATAAACAGCTTTTAGCACATACGGATTCAAAGCCTTGTGCAGAGAATGTGCTTGTTGCAAATAATGTAAAAATTACTGTGCTTACACCTGAAATGGTGCGTGTTGAGTGTTCAGGTGATGAGGGCTTTACAGATTTACCATCACAGAGTATCTGGTACAGAAATTTTGGTAAGGTAGATTTCACTTATGAAACAAAGCTTGATATAACTGTTGTTAAAACAGCATCAACAGAATTTTGTGTAAATAATCATTCAGGTGCATTTCAGTTTGTAAAATATAAGGGCAAAAAGCTTACATATTCAAAGTCAAATAACCTTAAGGGTACAACTCGTACTCTTGATGGCTCTCGTGGTGTGAATGAGCTTGACGACGGTATCATTTCAACAGACGGCGTTTCGGTTTATGATGATAGCAAAACCTTGCTTTTAAACGAGGATGGTATGCTTTCATCACGTGAAAAAGGTTCAAAGGACTATTATATCTTTGTTTACGGTAAAAATTACGTTTTAGGCATTAACAATTTCTATAAAATTACAGGTATGCCACCACTTGTACCAAGATATGTGCTTGGTAACTGGTGGAGTCGTTACAGAGCATACACACAGAAGGAATACCTTGATTTGATGGTTGAATTTGCTCATCGTGATATTCCATTGACAGTTGCAACTGTTGATATGGATTGGCATTGGGTTGACCTTAAAAAGCAGTTTAACAAAAAATATAAGTCAAGCAATATTTTAAGCAGTGGTTGGACAGGCTACAGCTGGAATACAGAACTTTTTCCTGATTACAAGGGCTTTTTAAAGACTCTTCAGGATATGAATCTTAAGGTTACACTTAATCTTCATCCTGCAGACGGTGTCCGTGCATTTGAAAACATGTATGAAGATATGGCAAAAGCTATGGACATTGACCCTAAAACTGAAAAATCAGTTGAATTTGATTTGACAGATAAAAAGTTTATCAATGCATATTTTGATATCCTTCATCATCCTTATGAAAACGAGGGCGTTGACTTCTGGTGGATTGACTGGCAACAGGGTACAAAGAGTAAAAAAGCAGGTCTTGACCCATTGTGGCTTCTTAATCATTATCATTACCTTGATACTGACCGTGAGGACAGAAGACCAATGATTCTTTCACGATATGCAGGTATCGGCTCACATCGTTATCCGTTAGGCTTCTCAGGTGATACAGTAATCAATTGGAGCGTTCTTAATTTCCAACCTTATTTTACTGCAAATGCTTCTAACTGTGGTTATACATGGTGGAGCCACGATATTGGCGGTCATATGATGGGTGACCACGATGATGAATTATATATCCGTTGGTTGCAGATGGCAGTTTTCTTACCGATTTTAAGACTTCACTCAACAAATCTTGATGTTCTTGGTAAAGAGCCTTGGAATTTCTCATGGGAGGCAGAAACTCTTGGTACAGAATTCCTCCGACTTCGTCATAAGATGATTCCTTATATTTATGCAATGAATTATCGTACCTTCAAAGAGGGTAGAGCACTCTGTGAACCACTTTATTACACATATCCTGATGAAAAAGAAGCATTTGAATACGGTAATGAGTATTTCTATGGTTCAGAAATTCTCGTTTGTCCTGTAACTACAAAGATTGATGCAAAAACAAAGACAGCAGCAACAAAAATGTGGTTACCTGAAGGCAGATGGACTAATATTTTTGACGGTAAGATTTATAAGGGAGACCAGGAGGTTGTAATCAACAGCCCAATCAACACTATTCCTGCACTTGCAAAGGAAGGTGCAATCATTCCTATGTCTGATGATGAGGGTAACGGCTGGGGATGTCCTGAAAATCTTAAAATCAACATTTATCGTGGTACAAATTCAATTGATTTCTACGAAGATGACGGTGAAACAGGTAAATATAAGAATGGTGACTATTCAATTACAAAAATGTCTGTAAAAGAGGAAAAGGACACTATTACATTTACAATTAATGGTGGTAAAGCATTTGATTTTATTCCTGCAAAGAGAAAATACACTCTTGAATTTAAGGATGTTGAGTCATTTAAAGATGTTTCTGTAATGGTGAATGGGTTATTTACTCCTGTAAACGCTGGTAAAAACTATTTTACAATTGAGAATGTAAATGTTGCTGATGAAATTGTCGTGACTCTTACAGGCGTTGTTGCGAAGAAGAATAAGCCAGTAAAGGAAAGAGCGCTTGATTGCGTTATTCACCTTAACGGTAACAATATGAAAAAAGTCCTCACAAGTACCCGACTTAAGAGCTGTAAGGACGAAAAGGATTATAAAGCATTCATTAGACACACAAAGGCAAAATCTCTCAGAATGTGCCTTGACGAAGCTGTCTTTGCAATGGAAGAATAAATACTTAATAGCAGGGCGGGGTGCGGGTGTCAACTGGACACCCGCACCCCTCATCGTCCCGTCCTAAAGTGTGCTGTTAACTTACTGCGGGCGGATGTGGGTATCCGCCCCTACGATTGTATTTCCCGACAATCTCCAATTTACAAACCATTGCGATATATTGAAATAAATTTCAATGCGATATTTTTAGCGTTGCAAAAGCGATATATTTTCGCTTCGCTCAAATGCGATATGATATAAATCCTCGTTCACGAAGTGAACATATCACGAGTTTACATATATCACACAATTTATTGTATATCGCAAATCCGTCAGGATTTATATCGCTGTGGCAAAGCCACATAACCTCCAATTCACACAATTCCTACAATTGTTAACAACTTGAAAACTTTTTATTTTGAGGCTTTAATTAGCCTCTTTTTTCTTGCCATTTATGATGTAATGTGATATAATTATTCGAATATAGAGTGAGGTAGTATGTCATGGTGATATTAGGTATCGACCCGGGCTATGCAATCGTTGGTTGGGGTGTTATTGACTATACGGCAAACCGTTTTCAGGTAATAGCTTATGGTGCAGTTACAACAGAGGCGAAAACACCGTTCAATGAACGACTTGAAAAGGTTTATGACGGAATTCAGGATATAATTTATAAATATAAGCCTGAGGCTTTGGCAATTGAAAAACTGTTCTATAATACTAATGCAAAAACAGTTATTGACGTTGCACAGGCAAGAGGTGTAATTAACCTTGCAGCACAGAAAAATCATATTGATATATATGAATACACACCTTTACAGGTGAAACAGAGTGTTGTGGGTTATGGTCGTGCTGAAAAGAAGCAGGTGCAGGAAATGACAAGAGTCATTTTAAATCTTGAAAAAATTCCGAAGCCTGATGACACTGCCGATGCACTTGCTATGGCTATTTGTCACGCTCATGCAAGTGGATCATTAATGGGAAAATTAAGAAATTTTAAATAAAGGATAAAGCTTATGATTTATTCAGTAACAGGAAATGTAGTTGACTTCGATGCGAATACTGTCTGTGTTGATGTGAATGGCGTTGCATTTCGTTGTATGACAACCTTCACAACTTCGCAAAAATGTGCTTCGAATGGTATGAAAGTCACTCTTTACACATATTTAAATGTCAGGGAAGATGCAATGGAGCTTTTCGGTTTCTACGATAAAACTGAAATGGATTGCTTCAAAATGCTTATTACTGTAAATGGTGTTGGTCCTAAAATGGGACTTGCAATTCTCTCTGAAATGACACCTGATAAGGTAGCACTCAGTATTGCTGCAGGGGATTATAAAGCACTTACAAAGGCAAATGGTGTTGGCCCAAAGCTTGCACAGAGAATCTGTATGGAATTGAAAGACAAGGCTGGCAAGACAATGGGTAATGTGACATCTTCAGTTGATTTAACTGCAGTCAGCTCAACTCTTTCAAATTCAAATACTGCAGAGGCCGTCGCTGCACTTGAGATGTTAGGATATTCACAGAGTGATGCGTCGGTTGTAGTAAGTAAAATTGACTCATCACTTTCAGTTGAAGATATTATTAAACAGGCACTTAAAATGCTTTCATTAGGTTAAGGAGGAATTTAAATGGATTTCGAAAACGAAAACAGAATAATGACTCCCGGATTTACTGAATCTGACCACGATATTGAAATTTCACTTCGTCCAAAAGCGTTGACGGAATATATCGGTCAGGAAAAGGTAAAGGAAAACCTTAAAATATATATTGAAGCAGCAAAAAACAGAGGTGACACTCTTGACCACGTTTTGCTTTATGGACCTCCGGGACTTGGTAAAACAACTCTTGCAGGAATTATCGCAAATGAAATGGGAGTACAAATCAGAGTAACCTCAGGTCCTGCAATTGAAAAACCGGGTGATTTGGCTGCTCTTCTTACAAACCTTAACGACGGTGATGTGCTTTTTATTGACGAAATTCATCGTCTGTCCCGAGCGGTTGAAGAAGTCCTTTATCCTGCAATGGAGGATAATGCACTTGATATTATCATTGGTAAAGGTCCTTCTGCTCGTAGTATTCGTCTTGATTTACCTCGTTTTACACTTGTTGGTGCTACAACTCGTGCAGGTCAGCTTACAGCTCCTTTACGTGACAGATTTGGTGTGATTTTAAGACTTGAGCTTTACACACCTGAGGAATTGGCACAGATTGTAAAACGAAGTGCAGGAATTCTTGATATATACGCTGAAGACGGTGGAGCATTGGAAATTGCTTCACGCTCCCGTGGTACACCTCGAATTGCAAACAGACTCTTAAAGAGAGCTCGTGACTTTGCACAGGTTATGAGCAATGGTGTAATCAGTGAGGATAACGCAAAAATTGCACTTGGTAGAATGGAAATTGACCAAATCGGTCTTGATAATATTGACAGACTGATGCTTACAACAATGATTAGAAACTTCAACGGTGGTCCTGTTGGTCTTGAAACTATCGCAGCAACTATCGGTGAAGAGGCAGTTACAATTGAAGATGTTTATGAGCCATATTTAATGCAGATTGGTTTTCTTGCAAAAACACCTCGTGGCAGAGTGGTAACACCATTGGCTTATGAGCATTTAGGGTATAAAACACCGGAAAGTAAAAATAATAATTCTCAGACAACTTTATTTTAAGGAGATTATTATATGAACAGACTTTTCGGCACTGACGGAGTACGAGGAATTGCAAATACTGAGCTTACTTGTGAGCTTTGTATGCAAATCGGCAGAGCAATAGCCCATATTCTGAGTGAAAACCTGAATGGTAAAAAACTCAGGGTGCTTATTGGAAAGGATACACGACTTTCGTCAGATATGCTTGAAAATGCTGTTTCAGCAGGTCTGTGTTCAGCTGGTGCTGATGTGTTGCAGTTGGGCGTTTTGCCTACTCCTGCAGTGGCATATCTTGTCCGTGAATACGGTTGTGATGCAGGAATTATGATTTCAGCTTCACATAACCCTTATGAATATAACGGAATTAAAGTTTTCAAGTCAAACGGATACAAATTACCAGATGAGCTTGAAGAAAAAATCGAAGAAATCATTCCCCGTAATGTAACGGAATTTTCAACACCAATCGGTGAAAAAATCGGTTGTGTAAAAAAATCTGAAAATGCTGTTGCAGATTATATAGAACATCTCGTGTCTGTAACTGATACGAATTTTAAAGGCTATAAAATAGCACTTGATTGTGCAAATGGCTCGTCAAGTGTAACAGCAAAAGAGGTCTTTACCCGTCTTGGTGCAGAGGTTGTGGTAATCAATGCAACACCTGACGGAGTGAATATAAACAAGAATTGTGGCTCAACACATATTGAAGCCTTGCAGAAATGCGTCTACGAAAATAATTGTGATTTAGGCTTTGCATTTGACGGTGATGCTGACAGAATGCTTGCAGTCGATAATACAGGAAGTGTTGTTGATGGTGATAAATGTATCGCAATCTGTGCACAGCATTTAAAACAACTTGGAAAGCTTAAATGCAACACTGTTGTTGTGACAGTTATGAGCAATTTTGGATTTTTCAGATTCTGTGATAAAAACGGAATAAAATGCGAAAAAACTAAGGTTGGTGACAGATTTGTCCTTGAAAAAATGAGTGAAAATGGCTTTTGCCTTGGTGGTGAGCAGTCAGGACACATAATATTTCTTGAACACGCTACAACAGGTGACGGTCAGCTTTCTGCAATCAAGCTTTTAACAGCTTTAAAATTTTCAGGAAAAACACTTAAGGAATTAAGTGATGAAATTGAAGCCTATCCTCAGATGCTTATTAATGTGACTGTATCTGACTTTGGTAAGGCACAATTTTCAAAGGATAAGGAAATACAGAATGCAATCAGGCAGGCTGAAAAAGAGCTCGGAGATGAAGCCAGGATTTTAGTCCGACTTTCAGGTACAGAGCCTTTAGTCAGAGTAATGCTTGAGGGGAAAAATTCAGATAAAATAAACGAACTTGGCGAAAGTGTCGCACAAGTTATAAGAGAAAGGTTAGTATAAAATGCGAGTTGCCGATAATTGGAAAGATTATGAACTTATTGACTGCTCTTGTGGTGAACGTCTTGAGCGCTGGGGCAATATTACTTTAATTCGTCCTGACCCACAGGTAATCTGGAAAACAGAAAAGAAAAATCCTCTTTGGAAAAAGGCTGACGCTGTTTACCACCGTTCACAGACAGGTGGCGGACAATGGGAAATCAGAAACAAAATCCCTGATTTCTGGACAATTAATTATCGCGATTTGACCTTTAATATAAAAACAATGGGATTTAAGCACACAGGTCTTTTCCCTGAACAGGCTGTGAATTGGGATTTGACTGCTGATATTATCAAAAACGCAGGCCGTGAGGTAAAGGTACTTAACCTTTTTGCATACACAGGTGGTGCAACTGTTTCAGCACTTAAAGCAGGTGCTTCCGTTTGCCATGTTGATGCTTCAAAGGGTATGACCTTGTGGGCAAAGGAAAACGCAGCTTCATCAGGTGTTGCTGATAAGAGCGTTCGATGGATTGTTGATGATTGTATTAAATTTGTTCAGCGTGAAATCCGTCGTGGAAATAAGTACGACATTATCATTATGGACCCACCGTCATACGGCAGAGGCCCTGGTGGTGAGGTCTGGAAGCTTGAAAATGAGGTTTATGGCTTCGTTGAGCTTTGCAGTCAGGTGTTAAGTGATGACCCACTTATGGTGCTTATTAATTCCTATACAACAGGACTCAGTCCATCAGTTATGGAATACATACTTGGTGCAGTTATTAAAAAGCGTTTCGGTGGTAAGGTAACGGGAAGTGAAATCGGACTTCGTGCTACTGAAAACGGACTTGTGCTTCCTTGTGGCGCAAGTGCTATTTGGAGTAAAGAATAATGTCAATTATTGAATTTAAAAATGTAACATTCCGATATGATAGTGATGATGAGGGTGTTGTTTTAGCACCTGCTGTGAAGGATTTTTCACTCACAATCAACGAGGGTGAATTTATGGCTATCCTCGGTCATAATGGCTCAGGTAAAAGTACACTTGCAAAGCTTGCAAACGGTCTTTTACTTCCTGAAAAGGGTGATGTTATCGTATCAGGAATGAATACAAAAAATGAAGATGACGATATAAAAATAAAACAAACCGTTGGCGTTGTTTTTCAGAATCCTGATAATCAGATTGTTGCAACAATCGTTGAGGAGGATGTGGCATTTGGCCCTGAAAACCTTGGAGTTGAGCCTTCTGAAATTCGCAGACGAGTTGATGATTCCCTTAAAATCGTTGGAATGTATAAATATAAAAATCACGAACCACATAAGCTTTCAGGTGGTCAGAAGCAACGTGTTGCAATCGCAGGCATTATTGCTATGGAACCTCGTTGCATTATTCTTGACGAGCCTACTGCAATGCTTGACCCTGAAGGCAGACGGGATGTAATGAATGCTATTAAACGACTTAATCGTGAGCTTGGTATCACAGTTGTTTACATAACTCATTATATGGAAGAGGCTTGTGAAGCAGATAGAATTGTTGTTATGGACGACAGTCGACTTCTTATGGACGGTACACCTAAAGAGGTTTTTGCAGATACAGAAAAAATCCGTAGTATCGGTCTCGATGTGCCACAGACCTGTCAGCTTGCAAAAATGCTGAAATCTGACGGAATTAACCTTAAAAATGACTTGCTCAGCATTGACGAGTTAGTGGAAAATATAGATGATTTATTGAAAGGTCAGTAAAAATGTCCCACCTTAAAACAGAAAATTTAACATATACCTACGGTGAGGGCACTCCTTTTAAAATCACCGCACTTGACAATGTGAATATAGATTTGGAAAAAGGTGAGTTTGTAGCAATTATCGGCCATACAGGCTCCGGTAAAAGCACACTTGTTCAGCATCTTAACGGCCTGTTGAAGCCAACTAACGGTAAAATTTTTCTTGATGAGAAGAATATACACGATTCAAAATCTACCCTTTTTGATGCTCGTTTTCGTGTTGGACTTTGCTTTCAGTATCCTGAATATCAGCTTTTTGAGGAAACTGTTTATAAGGATATTGCCTTTGGTCCTACAAATATGGGTCTTTCAAAAACAGAAATTGATGAGAGAGTCAGAAATGCAGCAAAATATGTTGGTATTCCTGATGAAATGCTTGTAAAATCACCATTTGACCTTTCAGGTGGCGAAAAGAGACGAGTTGCTATTGCAGGTGTTATCTCAATGGAGCCTGAAATTCTCATTCTTGATGAGCCTACAAGTGGTCTTGACCCAAGAGGAAGAGAGCAGATTTTAGGCTTAATTAAGAAATATCGTGAGCAGACAGGCAAAACTGTTATAATCGTTTCTCACAGTATGGATGATGTGGCAAGATACGCTACAAAGGTAATTGTTATGAATAGCTCAAAAGTGGAAATGTCAGGTACTGTTGATGAGGTTTTTGAAAAGGCTTCACGACTTCGTGAAATCGGACTTTCTGTGCCACAGATTACTGAAATTTTCATTAAGCTTCGTGAAAAGGGCTATAATGTCAGTGAAAAAATTTATACAGTTGAGCAGGGTTACTCTGAACTCAAAAAACTTTTTGAGGGGAGTGTGACAAATGATTAAGGATATCACAATCGGTCAGTATTTTCCCTTTAATTCCGTAATTCATCGTCTTGACCCAAGAACAAAGCTTTTATTCACCGTTGTTTTTATAATAATGGTGTTTGTATCAAATAATTTCATATCACTTTTCTTTAATCTTTTATTGTCAGCAGTTGTAATCGGACTTTCAAAAATTCCATTAAAAACTGTAATCAAGGGATTAAAACCGATTTTACTCGTTGTAATTATCACATCAGTTTTACAGATTGCCTATGTTAAAACAGGAATTGTTCTCGTAGATTTCTGGAAAATACAAATCACAAGTGGTGGTATTTTAACAGCAATTTTTATGGCAATCCGTATTTCCTTACTTATCGTAATGAGTACGATGCTTACTTATACAACTTCTCCGACCTCGCTTACAAATGGTCTTGATAAAACCTTTGCACCATTTAAGAAAATCGGAATTGATTTTCACACTGTCACAATGATTATGACAATTGCACTTCGCTTTATCCCAACTCTTATTGAAGAGGTTGATAAGATTATGAGTGCACAAAAAAGCCGTGGTGCATCCTTTGAACAGGGCAATATTATGAAACGAGCAAAAGCACTTATTCCTTTGTTCATTCCTTTACTATTCAACTCCATAAGACGTGCTTATGAGTTGGCAAATGCAATGACTTGTCGTTGCTATAACGGTGGACAAGGTAAAACTACTATGAATGCACTGAAATTTGCAAAGCGTGATTATATGTCACTTCTCGTAATGGCATTTTTAATTGCAGGTGTTGTGGTGCTTAATATTTTCTGTGGTGAATATAATGCGGAATTTACTTTTAACCTTGCGATATAATGGTACTGCATTTCACGGTTGGCAGCTTCAACCAAATGCAGTAACAGTTCAAGAGGAATTATGTAAGGCTTTTAAGTCTATAAGTGGTAATGACGAAAATATAATAGGCTGTAGCCGTACTGATGCAGGTGTTCATGCCAATATGTTCTGTTGCAACGTACGAACAGAATGTAAGGTATCGGCTGAAAAAATTCCTGATGCTCTTAATTTCTATCTTCCACCTGAAATTTCAGTTTATGGTTGTGAAGAGGTGGATTATGACTTCCACGCAAGATATGATTGCAAGGGTAAGGAATATGTCTATTTAATATATAACGGTAAATACAGAAATCCTTTTTATGAAAATAAAGCATTGTTCTATCCGTTTCAATTAGATGTAGATATGCTTGATAAAGAGGCAAAGGATTTTGTAGGTACTCACGATTTTTCAGCATTTTGTAGTGCAGGAACTGAGGTTCACGACAAGATTCGTGAAATATACAATTGCACAGTTACACGAAAAGATGATATAGTTGAAATTCGTGTCAGCGGTAACGGATTCCTTTACAATATGGTTAGAATCATTGTGGGAACACTCCTTGATATTCAACGAGGAAAAATCGAAAAGGGAAGTATCCCTGAAATAATAAATAGTCGTGACCGTGAAAAATCAGGAGTAACTGTTGATGGTTGTGGACTATATCTCAATAAAGTTTTTTATAATTAGAATGTGTGGTGAATAGGGTGGAAACAAAAAACAAAAGACCTGTTAAAAGAAATGTAAGGAAAAAGAAAAAGTCAATTACAATAAGCACTAAAAATGCAAAAACACTTAAGCTTCTTGCAATCATCTTTGTTGTGTTGTTGCTTATTGTCCTTGCAGCAGGACAGTTCGGTGGTGTAACATTTTCAACAATTACTGACCACATAAGAACTGCGGTTGCCGGTATTGGCTCAGGTGACGGCTATCCTTACAGAATGAATGGTATTGAAATTGGAGACGCAGGCGTTACAAATTCAGACCTGATTCTCGTTTATGACGATACCGTTAAGGTGCTTGACTCAACTGCAAAGGAAATTTCAAATATTCCTCATAAATATGACCATCCTATAATGAGCTGTAATAGTGGTAGAGCATTAATTTATGACGTGGGTGCAAAGCATTTCCGAGTTCAGTCAAAAACAAGAACACTTTATGAAAAAGAGCTTGATTACATAATTCTTACAGGTGCTATGGGTAAGGATGGTACTGTTGCGATAGCTTCAAGAGCAAGTGATGCACAGAGTATGCTTACTGTTTATGACTCCAATGAAAAGGAAATCTTTGTTTGGAAATGTGCAAAGGAAAATATCATTACCTGTGATGTTTCTGATAACGGAAAGCTTTTTGCAGTTTCTGTTCTCGGTGTTGACAATGGTTCAGTTTACTCAAAGGTTTATATTTTCAATAAACGTGATGCAGAGCCAAAAGCAACCTTTGAATATAAGGATAGCGCAGTTTCTTCCGTTCAATTCCTTTCAAATGAAACACTTTTTGTATTCGGCAATAACATCTGTCAGGTTATAAAGGGTGAAAAGGTAAAACAGGATATTGATGTTTCTGTAAATACACCGTATAAGCTTTATATTTCAGATAATAATACGGCAGTTGTTGTACTTTCAAAATATTCAAGTACAACACAGAAGATTATTAAGGTTTATGATAAATCAGGCTCTGAGCTTTTCACTCAGGAAATTCATGGACTTATAAAATCTGTTTCAACTGACGGTAAATATACAGCAGTACTTACTGATGAAAATGTACAGATTTACAATAAAAGAGGTAAGCTTACAGGGTCAGCGGTTGTAAATACCGACTCTGAAAAGGTTATGGTTTCCGGTAGAAATACTTACGTTTATTCAGCAGATAAAATTGAACAGTTTTCATCCGTAAGTGATAATAAGGAATAATTAAGAGGTGACAAAATGAGTATTATTTTAGATGTAATTTTATTAACAGTACTTGTTGCATTTATCTTTACTGCAGCAAAAAAAGGCTTTATGCGTTCTCTTCTCGAACTCATTGCCGTAATTGTAGCACTTGTAATGGCTTATCAGTTCAGCCCCGTTGTGGCACAAGCAGCCTATGATAATTTAGTTGAGGAAAGCCTTATTGAAACAGTACAGACACAGCTTGACGAAAACCTCAATATTTCTTCTTCAACAGAAAAGGCTGAATTGGTTCTTGAATCAGTTCCTTCATTTATGACATCTTTTGCTTCGTCTTTAGGGATTGAATTAGAAGAAGTAAAAACAAAAATCACTTCTGAAACATTTTCATCTGAAAACCTTGCAACTGAATTAGTAGTTAAGGTGGCACAGCCTATTGTTGTAGCAGCACTTACAGCACTTTTCTTCTTGCTCCTTTCAGCAGTTTTAATGTTTGCACTTAAATGGGTAGCAGGACTTTTGTCAAAGCTCTTCAAAATACCACTTCTTGGAACAGTTAATAAGATTCTCGGTGGTGTCCTTGGCGCATGCAAGGGCGTAATGGTAATAATCTTTATTTCAACACTTCTCAAGCTTATTTTTGCAGGTGGCGAAAGCGAGATTTCAACAATGGTAAATAGTTCTTATGTTATAGGACTTTTAGATAATATAAATCCATTTTTTGAATCATTAACAGAAATTTTCTGAGATAGAGGAGTAATACGTTATGAGCGAGCAGAAGAAATCATTAAAAGAAAATTTAAATGAAATTTTCGACGGTTGTCTTACAATTCCCAATTTAATTTCAGTAATAAGAATTTGTTTGATTCCTGTAATTGCAATTCTCTATTATAAGGGATATATCTGGTGGACAGTTTTTGTTATCTTTATTTCAGGACTTTCTGATGCAGTTGACGGAAAAATTGCAAGAAAGTATAATATGATTTCGAATTTAGGAAAGCTTCTTGACCCTGTTGCCGATAAGCTTACAATTTTTGCACTTGCAATTGTTCTTTTCCTTAAGTTTAAGGAAGCACAAAGCGAAGCTATGCAGTCATTTGCATGGGTGTTCTTACTTTTCATTATCAAAGACTTAGTTATGATTTTAGTAAGCATTTTCCTTATTGCAATTGGTACACGTCCTGTTGCAGCAGAAATCTGGGGTAAGCTTGCAACCTTCACATTCTACGCAGTTATGGTTGTGTTGATGGGATTTGGTCCTGAAATCGGTGCAATCAGCATGTATTATCCACAGTACGCACTTCCTGAATCGGTGATGTTTGTACTTGTTGTTATTGCTGTTGTACTTACATTTGTAGCATTCTTCAGCTATATCCCAAGTGTAATCAAGCAATTAAAAGAGCGTAAAAATATAATCAGTAAAGAGGACATAGAATGAATAAAAATATGATTTGCTGTAGATGCAAACAACGACCTGCTGTCATTTTTGTAACGAAAATGGAGGGCGAAAAAACAACAAATGAAGGCTACTGCATCAAGTGTGCCACAGAGTTGAATATTGGTCCTATCAAGCATCTCATGGAAAATATGGGTATCACCGAAGACCAACTTGATGATATGAATGAGCAGATGGAACAGATGATGGAAAGTTTGGGTGACGACTTCCAGCTTGGTGGTGCATCAACATTCCCATTTATGCAGAATATGGGTATGATGCCGATGGATGTTCCTGAAGAAAATATCAAGGATTTGAATGGTGATAAAAAATCACAGCCAAAGGGCAAGAAAAAGCAGGGTACGAAGAACGATAAGAGAAAAATGCTTTCTCTTTATTGTACTGACCTTACTGCTCGTGCAAGAGATGGTAAGCTTGACAGAATTATCGGTAGAGATATGGAAATTGCCCGTGCTATTCAGATTCTTTGTAGAAGAACAAAGAATAATCCTTGCCTTATCGGTGAACCGGGTGTTGGTAAGACTGCGATTGCAGAAGGTCTTGCACAGCGTATTGCTGAGGGTAATGTTCCTGCAAAGCTCGTTGAGAAGGAAATTCACCTTCTTGACCTTACTGCCCTTGTTGCAGGTACACAGTTCCGTGGTCAGTTCGAAAGCAGAATCAAGGGACTTGTTGAAGAGGTTAAGAGTGAGGGTAACATCATTCTCTTCATTGATGAGGTGCATAACCTTGTGGGTACAGGTGATGCTGAAGGCTCAATGAATGCTGCAAACATCTTAAAGCCTGCACTTTCTCGTGGCGAAATTCAGGTAATCGGTGCAACAACCTTCAATGAATATCGTAAGCATATTGAAAAGGACGCAGCACTTGAGCGTCGTTTTCAGCCTGTTAAGGTTGAAGAGCCTTCTATTGAAGATACCTTCAAAATGCTTGTTGGAATTAAAGGCTATTATGAGCTTTTCCACAGAGTACAGATTAGCGATAATTTAGTATATAAGGCAGTAACACTTTCTGAAAGATATATTACTGACAGATTTTTACCTGATAAGGCAATTGACCTTCTTGATGAGGCTTGTACTTGTGCAAATCTCCGTAATAAGGCTATCAGTGAAAACGAAATCAACGAAAAGAAAATTGCAAGCTTCAAAAAAGAACTTGAACAGCTTGAAGAGAAGATTGCAAATCCTGAAAAGGACGAGGACCTTAACCCTATTTATGAGGACTTGTATAGAGTCAAGGGTGAGCTTGCTGTCTGTGAGGGCAGAGCACCTGAATTACAGGAAAAAGCAAAGGATAATAACGTTACTGAAGAGGATTTGGCAAAGGTTATTAATCTTTGGACAGGAATCCCTGCAACTAAGGTTGTTGAGGGCGACGTAAACAGACTCAAAGGACTTGAAGACCGACTTATGGAAAATGTAATCGGTCAGGATGAGGCTGTTACTCTCGTTGCAAATGCAATCAAGCGTAGCCGTATTCAGTTGACAATTCAGAAACGTCCTGCGTCATTCATTTTTGTAGGACCTACAGGTGTTGGTAAAACAGAGCTTGTAAAACAGCTTTCAATGGAGCTTTTTGATACTCCTGAAACACTTATCCGTCTTGATATGAGTGAGTTTATGGAGAAACATTCAGTTTCCCGTCTTATCGGCTCACCTCCGGGATATGTTGGTTATGACGAGGCAGGTCAGCTTACTGAAAAGGTGAGAAGAAAGCCTTATTCAATCATCCTTTTTGACGAAATTGAAAAGGCACATCCTGACGTTATGAATATTCTTCTTCAGATTCTTGACGAGGGTAAAACAAATGATGCTCACGGTCGTACAGTCAGCTTCGCAAATACTGTAATCATTATGACATCAAATGCAGGTAGCCAGAAGGCTGAAACATCATTAGGCTTCGGTAAGAGTGCAAAGGAAATTTCAAAGGAAAAGGTTCTCAAGGCACTTAATGAATTCTTACGTCCTGAGTTTATCGGCAGAGTTGATGAAATCGTTGTTTTCAATCCACTTACAGAAGATGATTACAAGAAGATTGCTGTCCTTATGATGAATGAAATGAAAACTGTCCTTAAGGATAAGGGAATTGACTTCATCTACGACGAAAACACACCAAATGCTATTGTTTCAAAAATGGACGGTAATGTCCGTGGTGCAAGAGATTTGCGTAATGTTATCCGTCGTAATATTGAGGATAAGGTTTCAACACTTATGATTGATAACGTAGGTACTGCAATGACAAAAATCCTCGTATCATCAACCGACAACAACATCACAGTAACATTTGAATAAATAAGTGGTACGGTGGGAGTCTTACTCCCGCCGTTGTCATATAAATATGATTTGATTTTGTCAATTTTTATATTTTTTCACTGGAATTTATATGTGTAATTATTATATTGAACAAATATATTTTTTCTTGTGAAATCATGTTGACGGAAATGAAGTTTTATGTTAAAATTTTAAAAGTAAATTAGAGGAGTGAGAATATTGTCAAAGAAGATGCAAATGTGTATTCATAAAACATTGTGTACTGACAGTATTGTTGTTTCTTCTTTTATTTCTCAAGGCACTCCTGTTTCTATTGGTTGTGCTTCTTATTTGATTTTTAATTTTTAAACGACGGTTTTCCCGTCGTTATTTTTTTGCAAATTTAGCAGTTTTTTATTGAACTGATTGAAATAATATAGTATAATAAATTATTAATGATAAATGAAAGGCTGGTGTGAATTTTGAAAGCGTATTTAATGCTTGAAAACGGTGCTGTTTTCTGTGGACAGGCTGCCGGAAAATTCAAAGAAACTGTATGTGAAGTTATCTTCAACACATCAATGACCGGATATGTTGAAATGCTCTCTGACCCATCAAACGCAGGGTTGGGTGTTGTTATGACATACCCACTTATCGGTAACTATGGCGTTTGTCTTGAGGATATGGAAAGTGATAAGCTTTATCCTGCTGCACTTTTGGTACACGAATTGTGTGACACTCCTTCTAACTTCAGATGTGAGATGACTCTTGAGGAGTTCCTTATAAAGCACGAAATTCCTTGTGTAACAGGACTTGATAATCGTGCAATCGTTATGAATGTCCGTGAAAACGGTGCTATGAAGGCGATTGTTACTGATGATATTTCTGATAAGGATGCTCTTCTTAACAAAATCAAGTCATTTGAGCTTAAAAATGAATATACAGGTGTTAATGAGGTTGTTTCTGAGGATGGCGTTAAGGTTGCATTTATCGACCTTGGTGCAAGAAAGAGCTTTGTTAATGCTTTCGCACAGCGTGGCTTTGCTGTTACAAAATTTGCAACACTTAATGCAGATGAAATTCTTAATGGTGGATTCGAAGGTGTTGTAATCAGCAACGGTGTTGAAGACCACGATAAATTTGCTGATGCAGTTGAAGAAATCAAGAAACTTATGGCTAAGAATATGCCAATTTTTGCAATCGGTCTCGGTCACCAGCTCGTTGCCCTTGCAAATGGTGGTAAGGTAGAAAAAATGCTTCACGGTCATAGAGGCTGTAACTACCCTGTAAGATTTAACGATAAAGATAAGACATATATTACAGCACATAATCACGGCTTTGCTGTGACTGAAGCTCCTGCGAACGCAGATGTGCTTTGTGTAAATGTTAATGACAAGACAATTGAGGGCTTAAAGTATCAGGATAAGCCGGTTATGACAGTACAGTTTATTCCTGACACATCAAAGGGTCCTAATACTGCTTTCTTGTTTGAAGATTTTAAAAATTTGATTAAGGAGGGCAAATAAAATGTTAGATAAAAGCATTAAAAAAGTAATGGTTATCGGTTCAGGTCCTATTATTATCGGTCAGGCTGCTGAATTTGACTATGCCGGTACTCAGGCTTGTCGCTCTCTTAAGGAAGAAGGCGTTGAGGTTGTTCTTGTAAACTCTAACCCTGCTACTATTATGACTGATGGTGATATTGCAGATAAGGTTTATATTGAGCCTCTCACAATTCCTACTCTTACAAAGATTATCGAAAAAGAAAAGCCAGACTCACTCCTTCCATCTCTTGGTGGTCAGACAGGTCTTAACCTTGCTATGGAGCTTAATGAGTTAGGAATTCTTAAAGAAAATAATGTTCGTTTGATTGGTATCAATGCTGAGTCAATCAAAAAGGCTGAGGACAGACAGGAATTCAAGGATACAATGGAAGCAATCGGTGAGCCTTGTATTGAATCTCTCGTTGTTGAAACAGTTGAGGATGCTCTCGAATTCTCTGCTAAAATCGGCTATCCTGTTATTGTTCGTCCTGCATACACACTTGGTGGTACAGGTGGTGGTATCGCTTACGACGAAAAGCAGTTGTTTGAAATCGCATCAAATGGTATCCGTCTTTCACGTGTAAATCAGGTTCTTATTGAAAAGTGTATTTCAGGTTGGAAAGAAATCGAATTCGAAACAATGCGTGACTCAAAGGGTAACTGCATTACAATCTGTTCAATGGAAAACCTTGACCCTGTTGGTATTCATACAGGTGACTCAATCGTTGTTGCTCCTGCACAGACACTTATGGATAAGGAATATTCAATGCTTCGTAATGCTGCTCTTAACATTATTGACGCACTTGATATTCAGGGTGGTTGTAACGTTCAGTTTGCTCTTCATCCAACTTCATTCAAATATGCAGTTATTGAGGTTAACCCTCGAGTTTCTCGTTCATCAGCATTGGCATCAAAGGCAACAGGCTTCCCAATTGCACGAGTTGCATCTAAGATTGCTCTCGGTTTAGGTCTTGATGAAATTCCAAACGCTGTTACAGGCAAGACTTATGCATCATTTGAGCCAACAATCGACTATATCGTATGCAAGTTCCCTAAATGGCCATTCGACAAGTTTGTTACTGCTAAAAAAACACTTGGTACACAGATGAAGGCTACCGGTGAAGTAATGTCAATTGCTCGTACATTTGAAGCTGCTCTTCACAAGTCACTTCATTCTCTTGAAGAAAATAAAGAATCACTTCTCCTTGATTCATTTATGGAAGTGAGCAAAGAAGAAATTCACGAAACTCTTTACAATGTTGATAACCTCCGTGTTTATGCAATTGCAGTTGCTATTTACAAGGGAATTGAGCTTAAGGAAATCCACGACATCACAAAGATTGATATGTGGTTCTTAAATAAAATCAAGAACATTGTTGATATGGAAAAGGTCCTTAAATCAGGTAAATGCGATAAGGAAACACTTTTCGCAGCAAAGAAAATGGGCTTTACTGACAATGTTATTGCAAAGAATGTTGGTACAACAAAGAATGCTATCAAGCATTTGAGAAAGCTTTGGGACATTATGCCTTCATTCTCAATTGTTGATACTTGTGCTGCTGAATTCAAGGCACAGACTCCATATTACTATTCTGATTACGGTATCGCAAACGAGGTTAATCCAAAGACTGATAAGAAAAAGATTATGGTTCTCGGTTCAGGTCCTATCCGTATCGGTCAGGGTGTTGAGTTTGACTACTGTTCAGTTCATTCAGTATGGGCACTTAAAAAGGCAGGCTGTGAAGCAATTATCGTAAACAACAACCCTGAAACAGTTTCAACTGACTTTGACGTCTCTGATAAGCTTTACTTTGAACCACTTACACCTGAATATGTTACAAGCATTGTTGAGCTTGAAAATCCTGACGGTGCTATTGTTCAGTTCGGTGGACAGACTGCTATTAAGCTTACAAAAACACTCAATGATTTAGGTGTTAAGATTCTCGGTACTGACGCAGACCACGTTGACGCTGCTGAAGACAGAGAAAGATTTGATGAAATTCTTGAATTCTGTGATATTGCAAGACCTAAGGGTCAGACAGTGTTCACAGCACAGGAGGCTATTGCTGCTGCTCATTCACTTGGTTATCCTGTACTTGTTCGTCCAAGCTACGTTCTTGGTGGTCAGGGTATGCAGATTGCAGCAAGCGACGAAGATATCCTTGAATTTATGGATATTATCACAAGAACAATTCCTGACCTTTCAGAGCATCCTGTTCTTGTTGACAAATATCTTATGGGTCAGGAAGTTGAAGTTGACGCTATCTGTGACGGTAAGGATATTCTCATTCCTGGTATCATGGAACATATTGACCGTGCAGGTATTCACTCAGGTGACTCAATTTCAGTTTATCCTGCTGTTACACTTTCACAGAAGGTTCAGAAAACAATCGTTGATTACACAAAACGACTTGCATCAGCTTTGCATGTTATTGGTATGATGAACATACAATTTATCGTACTTCGTGAAACAGTATATATTATCGAGGTTAACCCACGTTCTTCAAGAACAGTTCCTTATATCAGTAAGGTTACAGGTATTCCTGCAATCAGCCTTGCAACAAGAGCAATGCTCGGTGAACGAATTGCTGATATGGGTTACGGCACAGGACTTTACAAGAACAGTGGCTATTACGCGATTAAGCTTCCTGTATTCTCATTTGAAAAGATTATTGGTGCGGATACTTCTCTTGGTCCTGAAATGAAATCAACAGGTGAAGTTCTCGGTATCTCAACTGACTACAATGAAGCTCTTCTTAAAGCCTTCGAGGGTGGCGGTGTTTCAATGCCTAAGGATGCGAAGATTGTTGTTACTGTCCGTGATAAGGATAAAAAAGAAGTTAGTGAAATGCTTAAGGAATTCAAGGATTCTGAATTTGAATTCTACGCAACACCTGGTACATGTAAGGTTATCCGTGAGGCAGGTATTGAATGCAAGGAGATTAATCCTCTTACAGGTCAGTCACCTAACATTATGGAAATGCTTCAGAATGGTGAGGTTTCACTTATTATCAACACACCTACACATGGTCGTCTTGCAAATCGAGACGGATTTAAGCTTCGTCGTCTTGCAGTTGAATCAGGTACATCATGTCTTACATCTCTTGATGCAGCACTCAGCGTTATGAGAAGTACATTTGTTGTTCCTGAGGACCAGATGAGCCTTACTGATATTGCATCACTTAAATTATAATAATAATAATAAAACCGGAATTGAGTGCAATAACTTAATTCCGGTTGTTTTTTAACATTGGAGTTGATTTTATGTCAGGTATTATTGAATATTCACTTGTTAATGCTCATAAGGATTTTGGTGTTCTTCCTTTTTCGAAGGTTGATGGCTTGATTTTTGCCCAATTAGCATATCTTGATTTTGATAATTTTGTGCCTGATAAAAAGTGGTTTGCACGAGGCATTGCTTTCTCAAAGATTTCGGAGCAGGAGGGATTTGATACTCTTTTTCCTCTTGAAAGAACTGCAAGAAAAAATCTTATGCTTTTCAACTCATTGGCTTATGGCAAGAGATATAAAAAAGTAAAAATCAACTATCACGAAAACGTTTTTGACCCAGAAAAGGCAATTCAATTTTCTGCAACAACATTTTTCCTACCTGATGGTAACGCTTGCGTGGCTTTCCGAGGTACTGATTCAACTATTACAGGTTGGCGTGAAAATTTTGATATGCTTTATAATGATACAGTTCCTGCGCAGCTTTTAAGTGTTAAGTATCTTAATAAGGTTGCAAGCAAAATAAAGGGTAAAATCACTGTTGTAGGTCATTCAAAGGGCGGCAACCTTGCGATTTATTCAAGTGTTATGTGCTCGCCTAAAACAAAGGAAAAGATTATTGAGGTGCAAAGCTTTGATAGTCCTGGATTTACTGAGGATTTTGTTACATCACAGGAATATCTTCAAATGGAGGGAAAAATTGTAAAATTTGTTCCTGAAGAATCTATGATTGGTATGTTGCTCAGTAATACGGATTCATACCGTATTGTAAAAAGTGAAGGTGAGGGGATTCATCAGCACGACCCGTTTTTGTGGCTTGTTGAAAATGATGATTTTGTTACAGGTGAAAAAATACATACAAGCGCAAAGCTTGTTACAAACACATTCAAGGAATGGATGGGTAACTACAACCTTGAACAGAGAGAACTTTTTGTTGACAGTATTTTCGATATAATCGAGGCAACTAATGCACAAAAGGCTGAAAGCTTTATTGAGTGGAGCGAATATCTGTGGGATAACACATCCGTTTTCTTTGATACGATTAAGGATTTGGACCCTGAAATCAGAAGCTTTCTCCTTAAATTCTTGGGAAATATTTTCCCATCAGCAAAGGATACGCTTTTAACGACACCTAAGAAAATTATTAAAAGCACCTTTGATAAAATTAAATCTAAGAGAAATGACGATAACGCCAATTCTCCTGATTAAATAAAAAATGTCAGTTCGAAACCATCCTGACATGGAGTGAGTATGTTTAATACAACCATGCTCACTCCCAATCAAAACTATGGAGTGATAAAAATGAATAAGAAAAAGACGGTTTTCGTAGTACGAGCTGCTGTTATTGCAGCACTGTATGCAGGGCTTACCTACGCTGCAAGCTTGCTGAATCTTGCTTACGGCAGTATCCAGTTCAGATTCTCTGAAGCATTGACACTGTTAGCTGCAATTTCCCCTGCCTCTATTCCTGGACTTACAATAGGTTGCCTGTTAGGTAATATAACAAGTCCTTACGGATTAGTAGACATTCTGTGTGGCACATTTGCAACTCTTGTTGCAGCAGTATTGAGTTATGCTACAAGAAATGTAAAATTTAAGGATTTACCTTTACTTTCAGCTATCTTCCCTGTGTTGTCCAATGCAATTATTGTAGGACTTGAAATTACATTGTTTATGCCTGAGGGCTTTAAGCTTCAAGCATTCCTTATAAACGCTTTACAGGTTGGTATAGGAGAGCTCGTGATATGCTACGGATTAGGTCTTCCTTTATACAAGGTAATTAAAAAGACAAAGCTTGATAAAATGATATAAAATAAAACCCCAATTCACTAAGAATTGGGGTCATTTTTATATGTAGTGATTGAAAATTATTCAGCCTTTGCTTCATCGCCATCAAGGTTTTCAACTCTTTCACGGCGCTTTTCTTCAAGCTCTTTAAGCATCTGTTCCTTAACCTTACCATCAACGTTAAAGAACATAAGAGTAACACCGTAAAGGAAACGAGCGATAGCAGGGAGTAAGCAGAATACAGCCCAGAAACCAAGAAGTGTCTTGTAGTTTGATTCAGCAACAATGTTGCCGAATTCGTCTTTACGAGCAACATAACCAACTGCAGAAATAACAACACCTGAAAGGAGCTGTGTAATTGAGTTAGCAGCCTTACCGAAGTAGTTCTGAACAGTCTGAACAAGAGCTTCGTTTCTAACGCCTGTCTTCCATTCACTGTAGTCGTAAACGTCACCTTGAAGAACAGCACCTGCAACATTAAGAAGCTGGTTTGGAAGACCACAGATTGTAAGACAAAGTGTAAGAACAGCAAGGTTAATTACAGCGTTATGACCTTCCCAGTCAACAAGGAAGCCCTTACCACCGTTACCCATAATACCGATAAAGAATGTACCTGCATAAGCAATACCTGCAAAGATACCTGATGCAACAGCAACCTTCTTAGCGCCAAATTTACGGATAAGCTTAGGTGCAAGAGGAACCATAATGTAGTTTGGAATACCTGTGAAAAGACCTGCAATAGAACCGTGTGCAACGTTCTTTGAGTTGTGCATCCAGTAGAAGCTTTCACTTGCAACACCAACTGATTTAAAGCCTGCAAAGAAGCCAGAAAGAACAAGGATAAACATTGGTCTGTTCTTGAAAACATTCTTAAATGATTCAACAACGCCAACCTCTTGCATCTGTTCACGAGAAGCAAGTGGAACTCTTTCACGCATTGCAGAGAAACCAAAGAATGCTGTAAATGCAGCGATTACTGTAATGATAACAGCAAAGCCTGTGTAGATGTCCTGCATACCAATAGCGTTGTTTGTAGCCTTTGGTAAGAAACCAACAAACATTGAAGCGATTGATGGAAGGAATACACCAAAAAGGTCAGCGAACTTTGATGTAGCAATAAGATTGTCACGCTCATTGTTATTCGGTGTAATATTATAAAGCATAATTGTCCAAGCACCAAAGTATGACATACCAAGGTTATAGACGAAAATACCGATGATAGTCCAAATAACCTTTTGCCATTCATGAACAAGGAAGGTTGGTGTTGTGAAAAGCATCACCATAGCAACTGCCCAGAATGGAGTAGGGATAACAAGCCAAGGACGAAGACGACCCCAACGAGTTCTTGTACGGTCAATAATAAGACCTGAAATTGAGTCATCGACAGCATCATAAATTGATTCGATGAACATGATAATGCCGTATGTACTACCTGACATTCCAAGGAAGCTGATAGCAAAGAACTGACGGAACGCACTAACATACTGGCTTAAGTTTTTCTGTCCGAATGATGTAAGAAGGTAAGCAGCAATTTCTTTAGGACGAAGATATCGTCTGTCAGAAGTAGAAATTTCCTGCTGATTTTCTTCAACAACGGTTGTGGTTACATTGTTGTTTTCCACTTTTTCAATCACGCCTTTTTAAAATAGTCATATATATCCAATATATAAGCATAAATATAACACAAATCGATTAAATAATCAACTGAAAAATACAAAATAAATGCAATTATTTGAATTTTAACGAATATGCAACTGCCAACTTATCGCATCGTTCATTTTCGGGATGTCCAGCATGCCCCTTTACCCATTCAAATTCGTATTCGTGCTGTGCTAAAAGATTGAGAAGTCTGTCCCATAAATCAGGGTTAAGTGCAGGCTTTTTGTCTGCTTTTCTCCAATTGTTTGCCTTCCAGCCCTCAGCCCAACCTTTTGTAATACCGTTTACAACATAAGATGAGTCAGAATAAATCTTAACTTTACATTTTCTGTTGAGTGCTTCAAGACCATTTATAACAGCAAGAAGCTCCATTCGGTTGTTGGTGGTTTCGGCTTCACCACCTGAAAGCTCCTTTTCAACACCATTACAGCGTAAAATTGTGCCCCAACCACCGGGACCGGGATTTCCCGAGCAGGCACCATCAGTAAACATTTCTACATAGCTTAATTTTTCCATAAAACAACCTCAATGAATAATTACTAAAAATTTATATCAAACTAATTTTAACACGAAATTTTTACTTTAACAATATGTATTTTATAAAGAGTCTTATCCTTGACAATATTACATAAAAATAGTATTATATAATGACTACTATAATGAAATAATATGGGTAGTTATACACATTTTGTATTTTGAATCTTTCCTGACTTAGTCCCTAATAGTCAGGTACATATATTTAAATTTTTATACAAGGAGGAAATATGGCTAAACAAAAAAACGAAAAAACATCTCAGCAGAATGAGTTTAAGAAAAAGAATGTAAATAAAAGTAAATCAAATAAGCCTAATAGAAATAAAAAAAGTATTTTCAATAAAAAACAGAGTAAGAACAATGCTCCTAAGCCTAAAAAGGAGAATAGACCACAAAAGAATAAAACACCTAAAAAGCCTGATGTTAATGTAAGAATTGCATTTTTAGGTGGTCTTAACGAGGTTGGTAAAAATATGACCTTGTACGAGTGTGAAAATGATATGATTTTAGTGGATTGTGGTCTTGCATTTCCTGAGCCTGATATGCTTGGCGTTGACCTTGTAATCCCTGATTTCACTTATGTAGAACAGAATATAGATAAAATCAAAGGCATTTTTATCACTCACGGACATGAGGACCATATTGGTGGTCTTGCTTATCTTCTTCAGAGAGTTAGTATTCCTGTTTACGGTACAAAGCTTACTATCGGTCTTATTGAAGGGAAACTCAAGGAGCACAAAATCCTTGATAAGGCAGAGCTTCATATAATTCAGCCTAAGGATAAAGTTAATGTAGGTTGCTTTGAGGTTGAAGCAATTCACGTTAACCATTCAATCCCTGATGCATTGGCACTTGCTATTAATTCACCTGCAGGTCTTATTTTACAGATGGGTGACTTTAAAATTGATACAACACCGATTGATGGTGAGGTTATTGACCTTGCCCGTATTGCAAAGCTTGGTGAAAAAGGTGTTCTTGCACTTCTTTCAGATTCAACAAATGCACAAAGACCGGGTTACACTTCAAGTGAGCGTACAGTAGGTGAGTCCTTTGCACGACTTTTCCAGAAGGCAGACGGTAAACGACTTATAGTTGCAACCTTTGCATCAAATATTCACAGAGTACAGCAGATTATCGACGTTGCTGCCTCTGTGGGCAGAAAGGTTGCTCTCTCAGGCAGAAGCCTTGAAAATGTTGTTGAAACTGCTTCAAGACTCGGATACCTCAATATTCCGGATGGAATTCTGATAAACATTGATTCAGTCTCAAGATACCCACATGATAAGCTTGTTATTATTACAACAGGTAGTCAGGGTGAGCCAATGTCAGCACTTTACAGAATGGCATTTTCCGAGCATCGTCGTGTTGAAATCGGAACAGGTGACTATGTTATTATCTCTGCAACCCCTATTCCTGGCAATGAAAAAACTGTCGGTAAGGTTGTTGACGAGCTTTTAAAGCGTGGCGCAGAGGTTGTTTATGAAAGAATGTACGAGGTGCACGTTTCAGGTCACGCTTGTCAGGAAGAACTTCGTCTTATTATGAGCCTTGCGAAGCCTAAATTCTTCATTCCTGTTCATGGTGAGCAGAAGCATTTAAGAAGCCATGCAGCAGTTGCTGAAAGTATGGGTATTGCACCTGGTAATATTTATATTGGTGATAATGGTAAGCAGATTGAACTTTCAAAACGCAAAATGAGTGTTGTTGAGGATGTGCCTGCAGGTAAAGTCTTTGTTGATGGCTATGGTGTGGGTGATGTTGGCAGTGCTGTTATCCGTGAAAGAAAGCGACTTGCAGAAGATGGTCTTATGATTATCAGCGCAGTTATTGAAAAGGATACTGGAATGCTCGTTGCAGGCCCTGATATTGTATCTCGTGGATTTGTCTATGTCCGTGATTCTGAAGAATTGATTGCAGAAGCAAAGCTTGTGGCTCAGATTGTTGTTGATGAATGTGTCCACGAGGGTCGAATTGAGTGGAATTCAATCAGAAACAGAATGCGAGACGATATTTCACGACTTCTCTATGACAGAACAAAACGTAATCCTATGGTTATTCCTATAATCAGTTCAGTCTGATTTAAAAGGTGAATATTATGGAAAAAACAGGCAATGACAAAAGAAACAACAAATTGAAAAAGATATTCAGCATTTATCCTGTAACAATTCCTGTAATTGTTATTAGTGCAATGCTTTGCGTTGTTATGCTTTTCTATAATGTATATATGGCAATTACAGGTTTAGTCCTTATTATGCTATTCTTGATAATTGCAGTTGTTAAGAAGAACTCAAATTTTAACAGCCTCGAAAATACAGTTTCCTTATTGGATAAAAAGCTGTCAGCGGATAACCAGAATGGTGAGTTGAAGAATTTTCCATTACCTGTCTTGCTTTTTGACAGTGCAGACAGTATTGTGTGGTACAACTCAAGATTCAACGATGAATTTTTGCTGGACTACAACTTTGATAATGTGGATGTAAAACAATTCACATCAGGACAAGGTGTTGATGTTGTCCGTGAAAGAAAATATATCGAATGCGAATGTAACGGAAAGAAATTTACTGCATTTTCAGGTAGTACACAGTATAAAAATGAGACTGTTTATTCTCTTTATTTTATAGAGGATACTGAGCTTAAAAACTATAAAGCATCATATATTGCTTCCCGTCCTGTGCTGATGCTTATAAATCTTGATAGCGTTGAGGATGTTTGTGTTGATTTTAAAGAAAGTCAGCAGTCAGAGGTTCTCGGTGATGTTGAAGCAATAGTTGAAAATTGGTTTTCAAAATACGATTGCATTTTACGAAAAATGCCTAACGGAAGATTCCTTGTGTTTACTGAAGCACAGATGCTTCAAAAAATGAAGGATGATAAATTCTCTGTATTATCCCTTGTTCGTTCATATGAATATTTGGACAGAATCCTTGGTATTACCTTGTCTGTTGGTATTGGCCTCGGGGAAAATCTCTCACAGTGTGAAACAATAGCTCGTAAATCTCTTGATATGGCTATGGGGCGTGGTGGTGACCAGGTTGTTGTTAAAACTCCTGATAGTGACTTCGAATTCTTTGGCGGAGTATCAAAGGGCATTGAAAAGCGTAATAAGGTTCGTTCACGAATGATTGCATCAGCAATAAAGGAAACGATTAAAACAAGCGATAATGTTCTTATTATGGGCCATCGTTTTTCTGACCTTGATTCTATTGGGTCTGCTGTGGGTGTTGCAATGATTTGCGAAGCACTTCATAAGGATGCAAAAATTGTTGTGTCAACAAAAACAACTCTTGCAATGCCACTTGCAAAGCATCTTTCAGCAAATAATATGGGCGATTTACTCATTGAGCCTAAGGATGTTGATGATTACTTATCATCAAAAACATTGCTTATAATAACTGATACTCACAGAAAGAGCTTCCTTGAGTATCCTGAATTATTCGATTTGGTTGAAAAGGTTATTGTTATCGACCATCACAGAAAAACTGTTGACCATATTAATAAAGCAGTTATTTTCTACCACGAGCCTAACGCATCTTCAGCATCAGAGATGGTGACAGAGCTTATACAGTATATCAATATTGATGTTGATGTACCGTCTGTATGTGCCGAGGCTCTTATGTCCGGTATTACACTTGATACAAAGAATTTTGTTATGAAAACAGGTGTCCGTACATTTGAAGCAGCAGCATATCTTCGTTCATTGGGTGCTGATACAGTTGCTGTTAAACAGCTTTTCTCTAACAGTATGAAAACACAGAAGGCAAAGAGTGAGGTTGTTAAAAATTCAGTAATGTATAAGAATTCATCAATCGCTATTGTAGATTTTGAATCTGACGATGTGCGAATTGTTGCAAGTCAGGCTGCTGACGAGCTTCTTAATATTGATGGTGTTCATGGTTCATTTGTGTTATATAAAACAGATAATATAATAAACATTTCATCACGCTCTTATGGTGAGGTGAATGTTCAGCTTATAATGGAAGAACTTGGTGGTGGCGGTCATCATACAATGGCTGCAGCACAGCTTGAAGATGAAACATTTGATAGTGCCCTTGTTCTTCTTAAACAAGCGATTGATAAAATAGTTAGTTAAACGGAGGTTATAAATATGGAAGTAATTTTAAAGGCAGACGTAAAAGGTCTTGGTAAAAAGGGTGAAAAGGTAAAGGCTTCTGACGGTTATGCTCGTAATTTCCTTTTTCCAAAGGGATTAGCAACAGAGGCTAATGCACAGAGTCTTACAGAGCTTCGTAATCGTGAGCAGTCAAATCAGCACAAAATCGATGTTGAAATTGCAGCTGCAAATGATTCAAAAGCGAAGCTTCAGGGTAAGATTGTTAAAATCACTGCAAAAGCAGGTAACAATGGTAAGCTCTTCGGCTCAGTTACATCAAAGGAAGTTGCTGCTGAAATTGCAAAGCAGTTTGGTGTAAAGGTTGATAAGAGAAAGCTTACAATGGATGATATCAAGACATTTGGTTCATTTAAGGTTGAAGTTAAGCTTTATACAAATATAGTTGCTGAAATGACAGTGATGGTTGGAGAATAAAAAATGGAAAGCAATTTAACAGGCTTTAAAAATATGAATTTACCATATAGCCTTGATGCAGAACAGGCAGTGCTTGGCTCTTTGCTTAAAGACCCTGAATGCTTGCCAATAGTTTCTGATATGCTGAAGATTGACCACTTATATCTTCCACAGCATAAGGCTATATACACAGCAATTCTTAATATTGATACTATTGGTGGTCGTATTGACCCTCTTGTAGTCCTTGAAGAGCTTAAAAAAGAAGGCGTTTATGACGATATCGGCGGTAAAACATACCTTATGAAAATTGCCGATGCAGTTCCTTCTACAAAGAATGTTGAGTCATACATAAAAATCATAATTGACAAGTTCTATCTTCGCACACTTATGGTTACAGCTCGTGAAATTCTTGATGCTACAAGTAACGGTAACGATTCACCTGACTCACTTCTCGATTTAGCAGAGCAGAAGATTTACGACATCCGTCGTGGCAAGAATACATCAGGTCCTGCAAAAATCAGCGATATTGTTATGTCTGACGTGTTTGAACGTCTTAAAAAGCTTGCAAGTGCTGACCCTAAAGAGAAGGAACAGTATGTAGGCATTCCAACAGGCTTTTCATATCTTGATAAGGTTCTTGGTGGAGGATTTCATCGTTCTGACTTTATAGTTGTTGGTGCTCGTCCTGCTATGGGTAAAACAAGCTTCGCACTTAATGTTGCACGAAATATTGCAATGAAGGGCAGAAAGGTGCTTTTCTTCTCTCTTGAAATGTCAAAGGAGCAGTTGGCACAGCGTATTATTTCAACTGAAGCACGAATTGTAAGTAATAAGCTTCGTACAGGTGACATTACAGATTCTGACTGGGAAAAGTTAGGACTTGCTTTGCAGAATCTTATTAATTGCGAATTGTACTTTGATGATACAGCAAATATCAACGTTCCTGAAATGAAGGCACGTGCACTTCGTATGAAGGATATCGACTGTATCGTAATCGACTACCTTCAGCTTATGTCAGGTACAAAGCGTACAGATAATCGTGTTAATGAGGTTTCAGAAATTACACGTTCACTTAAGATGATGGCAAAGGACCTTAATATTCCTGTTGTAACTTGTTCACAGTTATCTCGTGGTGTTGCTAAAAACACCGGTGACCACCGTCCACAGATGACTGACCTTCGTGAATCAGGTACAATCGAGCAGGACGCCGACATTGTTCTTATGCTTCATCGTGAAGACTATTATAAAAATAACCCTGATGAAGAAGCTGACACTGAGTCAGCAAATATTGCAGAGGTTATCGTTGGTAAAAACAGACATGGTTCTACCGAAACTGTAAAGGTTGCTTGGAACCCTGAATTTACAATGTTCTCAACTCTTGAAAGGATAAAAGATGACAGATAAGGTTTTAAGGACAATTGAAGCTTGTCAGATGCTGCAGGGATGTCAGACTTTAGGTATCGGACTTTCCGGTGGTGCTGATTCTGTTTGTCTTGCTCATATTCTGTCACAAAATAAAGAGAGGTTAGGACTTAAAACACTTAAAGGAATTCACATTCATCACGGTATCCGTGGTGAAGAGGCTGACCGTGACCTTGAATTTTCACGTAAATTTTGCGAAAAGCTTGGAATTGAGTTTGTTTATTATTATATAAATGTCCCTGAAGAAGCTGAAGAAACAGGTGAGAGTATAGAGGAATGTGCAAGACGACTACGTTATGCTTGCTTTGAAAAATCAGGCTGTGAAAAGGTTGCAACTGCACACAATCTTAACGATAATATTGAAACCTTTGTTTTCAATTTAACTCGTGGTGCTTCACTTTCTGGACTTTGTGGTATTCCTTATACAAGAGATATTTACATAAGACCTCTCCTTGATTCCTCAAGAGCAGAAATTGAACAATATATTAAGGATAATCAACTTGAATTTGTCACCGACAGTACGAATTTAAGTGATGATTATACAAGAAATAAGATTCGTCACAATATTTTGCCGTTGCTTTTTGAAATGAATCCTTCATTTGATAAATCATTTTCAAAATGTCTTGAATCATTGAAGGCTTCAAAGGATTTTATTAACGAAAATGCAGAAAATCTTCTTGCAAAATCAAGATGTGACGGATACTATGATTGCAATGTATTTGCTCATTGTCACGAGGCACTCAAATATCAGGTTGTTTCCCTTATTTTAAAGGAAAACAATGTAAAGGATATAGGCCGAGAGCACCTGAAAGCTATTTTCAGCATTATTGAAAATGGTGGAAGTGTAAGTGTCGGTGGCAATATCAAAGTTAATGTTGAAAGAAAAAGATTGTTTTTTGGTGAAATTCAGAAAACAGAATATTTTGAAATTCCATTTAACATTAATGAAAATTTCGTTTCAACACCAATTGGTGAATATGAAATTGAAATTATCAATAAAAAAGATTTACAAATCGTTAATAAACAAGATATAAATTGTTATATAGATTATGATAAAATATCAGCTGATGTGATTTTAAGAAATCGTCGTGACGGTGATGAATATCAATTACCAAACAGACCGACAAAATCATTTAAAAAGCTTTTTAACGAAAATAAAATTCCTGTTTTAGAAAGAGACAGAATGTTGATATTGTCAGATAATAATGATATAATATGGACTGAATTTTTTGGCGTATCAAAAAAATGTAAAGTAGACGATAATACAAAAAATATCGTTAAAATATCAAAGGTGGGGGAAACTAATGATTAATGATATCGAAAAGGTTCTTTTGTCAGAGGAAGAATTAAAGAAAATAGTTGAAAGACTCGGTGCTGAAATCACAAAGGATTACGAGGGTAAAAAGCTTGTGCTTGTAAGCGTACTTAAAGGTTCAGTTGTATTTATGGCTGACCTTATGCGTGAAATTAAAGTTCCTTGTACAATCGACTTTATGGCTGTTTCAAGTTATGGTTCAGGCACAAAAACATCAGGTGTCGTAAAAATTATCAAGGACCTTGACACAGATGTTGTTGAGGGTGCTGATTTACTTATTGTTGAGGATATTCTTGACAGTGGTGTTACATTAGAGTATTTGATTAAAGTTTTATCCGCAAGAAATCCCAATAGCATTAAAATTTGTACTTTGCTTGATAAACCTGAAAGAAGAAAGGCAAAAGTTTATGCTGATTATTCAGGTGCACAGATTCCCGATGCCTTTGTTGTAGGCTATGGATTGGATTTTAATGAAAAATACAGAAATTTACCGTTTGTAGGTGCGTTAAAGCCTGCAGTATATGAATAATCCACAGGAGAGTGATAAAAACTTGAAGAAATTAAACTGGAAAGCGGTTATTCCGTATATACTTATACCTGTTCTCTTTATTGGTGTAATGTTTATGTATATGGAAACTGAGGCAGATAACAAAGAATATAAATATTATGAAATTGTTGAGCTTTTCGATAGTCAGAAGGTTGAAGAGGTTGATTTGAATTTCAACAGTGGTGTACTTGAATTTAAGCTCAAGGATGACGATAAGGTATATAAATACACTGTGCCTGATGTTAACCTTTTCTTAAATGATGTTCATGAGGGCTTAAGAGAGTACAATAAGGCAAATCCTGACAAGCCTGTTGAGTTTAACTATGAGGCAGGAAAATCAAATTCATGGATTATTAGTGTGTTGCCATCACTTCTTTTATCACTTGGCTTTGTTGTTCTTATGATTGTAATGTTCAAGAAGATGAACAGCTCAATTTCAAGTGAGAATAATCGTGCAATGAGCTTTGGTAAAGCACGTATCAAACGAGCAGATGAGCAGACTAAAAAGGTAACATTTAAGGATGTTGCCGGTGCTGACGAGGAAAAAGAAGAACTTACTGAAATTGTTGAGTTCTTAAAAAATCCTAATGAATTTTCAAAGCTTGGTGCAAGAATTCCAAAGGGTGTTCTTCTTGTTGGCCCTCCGGGTACAGGTAAAACTCTCCTTGCAAAAGCAGTAGCAGGTGAGGCTGATGCACCATTTTTCTCAATTTCAGGCTCTGACTTTGTTGAAATGTATGTTGGTGTTGGTGCTTCCCGTGTTCGTGACCTTTTCAAAGAAGCAAAGAAGAGTCAGCCATCAATTATCTTCATTGACGAAATTGACGCCGTTGGTCGTCATCGTGGTGCAGGTATGGGCGGTGGCCACGACGAGCGTGAGCAGACACTTAACCAGTTACTTGTTGAAATGGACGGCTTCGGTGCAAACGAAGGTGTAATCGTTATTGCTGCAACAAACAGACCTGATATTCTTGACCCTGCTTTGCTTCGACCAGGTCGTTTTGACAGACAGGTGACAGTTGGTTATCCTGATGTTAAGGGCAGAGAAGAAATTCTCAGAGTCCACGCAAGAAATAAGCCATTAGCTCCTGACGTTGACCTTCATCAGATTGCTGCAACAACAGTTGGATTTACAGGTGCTGACCTTGAAAATCTTCTTAATGAAGCATCACTTCTTGCAGCAAAGCGTAAGAAGTTAGCTATCACAATGGACGAGGTTGAAGAGGCAACAATGAAGGTTGTTGTAGGTAGTGAAAAGAAATCCCGTAAGATTTCAGAAAAGGATAAGAAAATTACTGCTTATCATGAGGCAGGTCATGCAATTTCATCATATTACCTTGAAAATCAGGACCCTGTTACTCATATTTCAATCGTTCCTCGTGGAATGGCAGCAGGATTCACTCTTTACACTCCTGACCAGGATAAAACACATATGATGAAGTCAAGAATGCTTGATGATATCGTTTCACTCCTTGGTGGTCGTGTTGCAGAACAGGTTATTTTCGGCGATATTTCAACAGGTGCTTCAAACGACATTCAGCGTGCAACTGAAATCGCAAGAAATATGATTACAAAATACGGTATGAGTGAAAAGCTTGGACCTATTGCGTTTGGCTCTGATAATGACGAGGTTTTCCTTGGTAAAACATACAACCATACAAGAAATTATTCAGAGAATATTGCAGCTGCAATTGACGAAGAGGTTGAAGCAATTATCAACAATGCTTACAAGAGAACTGAAACAATTCTCACAGAGCATATTGACCAGCTTCACGCTGTTTCTGAAGTTCTTGTACGTCTTGAAAAAATTGACAGGGAGCAGTTTGAATCTCTTATGTCAACAGGTAAATTACCTGAAGAAAATGTTGAGGAAACAGTTGAAAATACTGAAGAAATCACAGAAACAACTGAAAACACAGACAATGTATAATATTGCATAATAAAAAGAAGCAACAGAACACAAAATCTGTTGCTTTTTTTGTTGTTTTTCGGTTGCTTTTTTATTGTATTTGTTATACAATATATACTAATATTTTTATGTGTGGAAGTATATATCATTAGCAAATTGGAGTGAAAGAAAATGAAACTCAACGGTTCTGAAATTTTAACTGAAGTTTTAATTGAGCAGGGTGTTGACACTGTATTCGGTTATCCGGGTGGTGCTGTTCTTAACATCTATGACGCTCTCTATAAATATAGTGATAAGATTAAGCATATTTTGTCTGCACATGAGCAGGGCGCTTCACACGCTGCTGACGGATATGCAAGAGCAACTGGTAAAACAGGCGTTTGTATCGCAACAAGTGGTCCTGGTGCTACTAACCTTGTAACAGGTATTGCAACTGCTTATATGGATAGTGTTCCTATGGTTGTAATCACAGGTAACGTTGGTAAGGGTCTTATCGGTCGTGATGCATTCCAGGAGGTTTATATCACAGGTATTACAATGCCTATTACAAAGCACAACTTTATGGTGCAGGATGTAAATGAACTTGCTGATACTATCCGTGAAGCATTCCGCATTGCAAACACAGGTAGAAAAGGTCCTGTTCTTATTGATATTACAAAGGATGTTACTGCAGCAGTTACTGAATTTGAAAATAAGCCTAAGATTGAAATCGCTGATGATACAGTTGTTGATATGGACGAGCTTAAGAAGATTGCTGATGTTATCAATAACGCTAAGAAGCCTGTTGTAATGTTCGGTGGTGGTGTTGTTTCATCAAATGCATCTGAAGAAGCACTTCAGCTTGTTGAAAAGGCAAATATCCCTTCTTGTCATACTCTTATGGCAGCAGGGGTTATCGGTTATAATAACCCACTTAACCTTGGACTTCTCGGTATGCACGGTAGTTATACAACAAATAAGGCTGCTGATGAGGCAGATGTTCTTATTGCAGTTGGTACTCGTTTCTCTGACCGTGTTGCACTTGATACAAACGAATTCGCAAAGAAGGCAACTATCATTCAGATTGATATCGACCTTAGTGAAATCAACAAAAACGTCTCGGTTGACCACTATGTAATCGGTGACGTTAAAAAGGTTCTCGAAGCACTTTTACCTCTCGTTGAAAAGCAGGAGAGAAGAGAATGGATTAAAATGCTTGAGGTTTATAAGGATGTTGACTATAAGCCACAGGATGACGACTCACAGATTCTCCCACATCAGTTAATCGGTGCAATCTGCGATATGGCAGGGGAGGATACAGTAGTTGTAACTGACGTTGGTCAGCATCAGATGTGGGCTGCACAGTATGTTCACCATATTAACCCAAGAGGCTTCCTTACAAGTGGTGGTCTTGGTACAATGGGTTACGGTTA
>JAEIGA010001321.1_pt1 | contig 38627 bp, 23 predicted proteins | sample 9270691 | NCBI WGS metagenome assembly JAEIGA01 (sample SAMN17057246, study PRJNA624740) | gut metagenome | biome: biome; isolation source: fecal sample | host: Bos grunniens | place: China: Xizang | collected 2019
AACTTCTGCTGTTCCCATGATAACCGGTGAACCGGTTTGTTCTGCCGCTGCAATGATTCCTCTTGCGAGTTCCAAGTTTACGGCGTTAAATAATCCGACTGCATATTTGCCTTTTTTCGCATCATACAGTACATCATTCATATTTACTAACATTTTCTGGTATACCTCCTATATGTAACTATTCAGAACCCACCTCGAAAACACGTTATGGTTCTGAACGTTTATCAAATTGTTTGCAGTATTCTTTAATCTCCGCTTTTGTTACAAGTCCGCTGGTAGCATCTGCTTTTCCAAGAGCCATAACTGCACACGCAGAACCAAACTCTAAGATTTCCGCATCAGACCATCCCTCGTAAATCCCAATGAGAGTTCCGGCGCAGAACGCATCTCCTGCTCCTGTTGTTCCTTTAATATAACCTTCCGGCAGCTTGTAGGAAGGCACAACCGTATAGGTTTCCTTGGATAAGCACACAGCAAACTCTGGTTTGTGGATCACAACCTTTTCTTTTACACCAAATTCCATTAACTTGCGTGCAATTGCTTCAAGATTCGCATCTATCGGTTTCATTCCGGTAAGCTTTCCTGCTTCATTTTCATTGATAATCAAATAATCTGTATAAGGTAAACATGGCAGTACTAATTGATATCTGTCTGAGTTCTCGCTCACCAAATCAATGGAAGTCTTAATCCCAAGTTCTTTGGCTTTCTGTAAGATAAGCAATCCGTCTCCACGGTCCACTTTCTCTAAAAGCAGGAAGTATCCCAAATGTAAAATCTTTGCGTTTAAGTTGTCAAAATCCATATCCTCAAAGCCAAAATCAGCACTTGTTCCCGGATAAGTAAAGAAAGTTCTCTGTCCGTTAATGACACTCATAACCTCTGTAAAACTGGTCTTGTCACTATCATCCACCACAAATCTACTGACATCCACGCCACCTCGGCTTAGCACTTCAGAGACATAGGCACCGTCTTCATCGTTTCCAACCTTGCCAATGGCTCTAACATCCAGCTCCGGACAAATTTTTTTCAAATCCAGTGCCACATTTGGCACACATCCGCCGACTGCTTTTTCAAGACCTATAATCTGAGTCAATTCACCACTCTGCGGATAAGCTTTGATTTCATTTATTTTATCCACGAGAATGCTGCCTACGACAGCAATGCCATCCTTTTCTTTCTTGTTCATACTAATAATCGCACTCCTTTTAAGCAGATTGCTACTATACACATCATGTAGAATATTTTTATATTTACTAATATTAGTAATATTTTCCATATGCTTATAATAACCCTAAAACGCAGTAAATGTCAAGATATTTTGGGTGAAAACAGCAAAGAAAAGAAAAACCGTGGACATAATTGTGATATGCCTCGGTTTCAGCCTTGAACCTTTATTTACCTTGCCCCTTCAGTCGCGTAATTTCAGCCTCGAGTTCTTTATTCCGTGCTTCTGCTTCATCTGCACGTTGCTTCTCATCGTCTGCTCGTTTGCGTTCTCGCTCTGTATTTACTCGTTCTTCATCGCAAATTCGCTTCGCTTCGTAATCTAGTATCTTTCCACCCATAATCTTTCCAACCCCTTCTTGCACTTTAGAATATTTTTTTGTTAGTGCCTCTAAGACTTTTTTTGACATGGCTATTACAGTACCTTTTATATACTCGCTAATAATCCCGCTCTCTGCGCAATCGTTCAAACGCTTCACGAGTTTTGCATACACTTCTGTCAGTTCAGCCAACTTCACTTCATCTTTTTCATACTTCGGAAAATTTTTCTCGTATGTAAAGATATGAAACGGAATTAAAAAGAACAGTTTCTTTTTAAATATCTCTTCCAGCGTGTATTTCTGTACTTTTAACACAGGTACACGATAACTACAGGATGCTTCCGGTACTTTGATACAGATATTCATGTAATCCGGTGTATTCCTCGTCTGTCGCAGATACAGAATTGCTGTATTCGGAAATCTGACGGTCAACACATTGTTTTCGATGCTACTGTCACGAATCGCTATCTGAGAACCAGTAAGTGCCTCAAAAGATGGCGTAGTATAACGTAGCAGAATATCTGCTATCATACTGCATCATTTTTTGAGGCACTTACGTTATGTCACCACGAAAATTTAGATATATCCAAGCAAAAAGCTGAGGCAATGCCTCAGCTTTCCTTAATTACAACTTACTACTTAAATCATTGAACCAAATAGGTCACTTTTTACAAAGGAAATCTCTAGCATCAGAGGTGAGGATACGCTCACCTTTGATGCTTACTTTGATTGCCAATTTTAAGGAAAATTTAAACATATTTACCAGTCATCCGGAATATTCCAGTCATCATCTTTTCCAATTGGCTTACCGTTAAGTGACGTTGTCACAATGACTTCCACATTTAGCATTAATATTTCCATGTTAGGTTCTTCATATCTCATATTCGTCTCCTCCTAACTTTCTTTACTCTGTAATACCAAGAATAGTAATGTCTTGTTCTAACAATGCTACTGATTTGTTCAACAAATAATTGATAGTATATGTTTGTGGTGCACCTTTTACGAGTGTACCATCCTGTGTTTGCCAGTAAGGTGTAACTGTAAAGGTGGCATCCCAAAGTCTATTTGGAATATTAGCAACAGTTGCCGCATGAATATATGTAGAACACTCAAGCCCACTCACATCCGAAGGGCCAAACGTCTCACTGATTCCATCCATCCCAAGTTTATATAATTGTTTATATACATTTTTCGTTTCTGTTATAAGCTTTGTCGAACTACGTGATTGTGCGATTTCATATCCTACAAGTTCATATCCCAATGATTCAACAGTAGACACAAAACGCACATCTACTGTTTCTTTATTTCCTGGTACTAAAGTAATATCATCAATCATTGTTGTGCAAGCAGATGTAAATCCTCCATTAAAAATAATACTAATGCAATTTACACTCGTCCAATCTCTCAATGTACTCGGTGTTGTATCCGACAATCCCGTATCAATATCCAAATTAATATATACTTCGTTCCAACCATCAATTAATCTTGTTTTTGGAATGTAATACTCGGAATCATTAGCATCATCGCGTTTCCCCTCACTTGTCAATTCCACTAAAAGGTAATCACTCTTCATCAGAGAAACCTTTTCAATGTATACCCAGAAACGTAGGCTACCGTTTTTCCCTTTAAATCCCGAAAAATTAATTGCTTGCTTTAATACCAGAGAATGAGCCAAGGCGCCTGTATTACCTGTATTGATGAAAGCACCATTTCCCACTTTTTGATTTGAAGTCTCCACAACCGTTGTTCCTGTAGAAGTATTTTTTAACTCACTTGTCGAATCACAAGCCGCAACCTGTATGCTATCCACCACACGGATATCATCTATCAGAATGTAATTATTATTTGTAACGTCTGCTTGTGCTACAGGATTTAAGAATATACGGAAGAAATTCACCCGCTCCCAAATGAATGCATCTGTACCTTCTGTCTTATATCCTTTTGGTTGTGTTGATGAATCGTTTGCGGACAATGGTAGTTGTACCACATTCCAACTATTTTCCTTTAAATCATTAACGCTAAGACTCCAATTGATTTCTTGATTATCTGTATCACCATTACTCTTAAGTTCCACTGTGAAATTTTTGTTTGACCAATTTGTTTTATCATTGATATACAGCATAAACTGCAAGTATCCTGTGTCTTTGTAATCACTAATATCTAATCTATTAGCATCACTCAAACCAATCGGTGCCATAATACGCCAGTTTGTACTACTATTTGCAAACGCTGCTGCTTTTAACGCCCCTGTTCCCTCGACTTTATTATCTCCAATGATTGAATTAGCGTTATTCTTCATTTGCAATACTGTTGTAAATGCATTTGCATTATTAAAACCTGTAGAGGATCCTGCCTTCATCTGATCGCAATCCGCAATCAGAACGCCTGCATTGTCATTGAGTACACAGATATCATCCAAATAAGTGGTTACTGTTACTTCTTGTCCGTTTTGGTTGCCGTATTGCAAAATTCTTATATAATCGATTGCCGAACCATTATATTTACCGTCTGCTGTATTGCTAATACTTCCTGCCTGTGCAAATGGCAATTTAATATCATTCCATCCCTCATTAAGTTCATTTTTAGTCATATAGAAAATCAGTGACTGCTTGCCATTAGTAGAATGTTCTGCACTTAAAAGAATACCAATCGCACTTCCAGTTGGATTAAAATTATCATAAGCTTCTTGTGGTATGTAGAACTGACAACTAAAATACTTGTATCCTCTCACATCCACAGGTTTCTCAAGAAACAGATTGTAAAAGGTAGGGTTGTTCACGGAACCATCTGACTTCTTCGTGTTAAGTGTTATACTATTTGAAAGAGAAGCGTTTCCTTCCTTCACATAAGTTATATCTGTACACTTCTTTCCACCACTCTTATTATTGCCTGTTTTGTCTGCTATAGCAATGTTAGAGGAAGCTTCACCTACACCATCACAGTTCGTGAGCACCCTTTTATAGTCATCATTTGTGTTCTGACGCACTTGTGCTTTCACACTCATGACTTCTTCGGCAACCCATTTGATATAAATCGGATTCTCCGTTGTTGCCTCACGTGTTTCGGTAAGCGGACTACTGAACTTCTTCGTAACTGAATCATAAGCATCATAGTATCCACCGAAAACGTACCCTTCCATGGTCGGCACTGTAGTCTCGGCTGGTGTAATCACTCCGGTTACTATCTCTCTTACTTTTATCTCTGAATCCACATCTACAACACGGATATCGTCTATGAGCATGTACTGTTCAGCCATTGTTTCTTCCTTAGCCACGCCGATTGCGAGGAGTCGGAAATAGTTTATTGCGCTCCAATCGATTGTGCCATATGTACTAGATGATGAGTTTAGTGGTATCTGAATCAGATTCCATCTCTCATTCAACTTGTCTTTGCTATATGACGTATAATGTACTGAATTCGTAGTTGCAGCACCACCACTGCCAAGCTCAATGGTTAAACCTTGTGTCATATAGTCTATTTTGTTAATATATAGCCAGAACTGCAAGTACCCATCGTTTACAAAATCGCTTATATCCAAATTATGTGCGCCTTGAGATATGATCTGTGTCTGCACACGATATGAGCCATTAGAATGTTTGAACACTTTGCTCGTCCATGCCCCATCGCCTTCCTTCACATTAGTAGTTTCGACTTCGCCATTACCATTACATGAAATTTTAGCAAGTTTCCCAGTTTTTTGATCACAATCATAAAGCAAAAGACCTTCCTCTTCATTTACTGCACAGATGTCATCAATATAAAACTGAACGTTCCCCGCTGCTGCGTTAACCAAGGAAAATTGAAGCCAATCAATTCTGCCGTCATACCCAGCAGAAACTGATATCGCTTGTTCAAATGATAGGTTTAGTGTAACCCAGCTATTGCTTTGTAGTTGGTCTTTGCTTATCACAAACTGTAGATGAACATTCGTTGTAGCTGGAGTATCATTTGTACGCAAATATACATTCAATACCCCTCCGTTATCATCTGCCGTCATATTGTCCACGTTATCGACAAATAATTTGACACTAAAATATTTATATCCTCTCACATCTACCGGATTAGCTAAAAAGATATTAGCCACCGTACCTGTTGAGCTTTGTGCCTTGTAGGAACCCAGTGAGGCTGTACCCTCTACTTTCGTATCAGAAGTAATAGTTCCACCAGTTCCCCATGATTGATTGATATTATTAGGATTCACTAACGTCGCGACAATATTTGACTCTGCACCTTTACTATCACAACTTGTTATCACTTTTTTATAAGTATTGGAATCCCCTTGCACATCTGCTGCTTCTACCGGCATAATATCTGCCGGTATCATAGTAGCTATCATTGCCATTACACAAAGAAGTGCGATTAAACGTTTTGCTATCTTTTTCATCGCTCTCACCTTTCCTTTTTCATTTTTACTTTTTTTACTTTTAATACTTGTTTTTACCTAAGACTACAATCTCGCTTACATTGAAACCTGTATTTGATTGATTTTGTCCAAGCAAATAATCTTCTGCTCGAATAGTCAAGGTAATTTCTGTCACCGTAATCTCGTCAAACTCTGCTACAATCGGTGCACAGTTCACATATGTCCCCGTCTGTGCATTCCAATATCGTTCTGGAAAAACAATGTCCGTCATGCGAGCATATTCATATGCTCTTGTTGTCCACTCCGGTTTCTCTGCTACTTTAAACGTGATATCAGAAATCTTTGAGAATGCTGCATTTACATCATGTGCATTGTATATCATCAAAGAACTGACGGTAACAGGTGTGTCCCATCGCATGGTAATCTGCAAATCATTGCCATCGCTTACACATGTCTTATCCGCTACGAAAGAGTAGAATGGAAGAATTTCATCCTTCAAAAACTCTTCTCCTGTAGCACCGAATATAGTGATGGTGGCTGTTTTTGCAAGATTGGCATATCCCGAAACGCTTTCTGGCAACCAATTCAATGCCTTTAATGGTCCATTTGTAGATGGCATCTCGTATCCACTTTTATTGGTTATCCAATTTACTCGGTCAACACTGATATAACGGCCTGTGCTTGTATCATATAATTCTTTGCCATTCTCAGTAACATATGTTCCGTTTGTAGCATGTCGATGATAAACAATCCACCATTCATTGGTATCCGTATTCTCCACCAGTGAATGATGACCAGTTCCATATAGGTCCTCGTCGAGAGCACCGTAGCATACCTGCCCACCTTCTTCAGAAGATAATTTCACAAATCCATTTAACGGATCATCTGAAACTGCCAAATGTACTGAATAGTCCTTGGAACGATATCTGTCCTCAGAGTAAGTCAGGTAATATTTTTCATTACGTTTAACTATAGATGGACCTTCGTTAATGCTCACATCTTGCATTTCAGAAGGTATACAATCTTTAGTGAACAGTTCTGCTACCTTCGCCTCCAGCCACTTTTCCTTCTTAGCTGAATTTAAGACCCACTCAAATTTTGTCGTAGGCGATACATATTCTGCCTCCACTAAAGCCTGCGTCACCCATGCCGACGGTTCACCCTGTACATACTTAACCGTTTTATAATTTGGCTGTGCAAGATATGTGAATGTACCCTCAGTGGCATGCGCCATATCATCCATTTTAACACCACAAATTCTGTTTCCGTCGTTGTACTGTCCACGATGTCTTACAAAATACAGATAAAATGTCCCATCATCATCAAAAAACGGACTCGCATCCAACGCACGGATAAATTCTTCAGTACCATATTCTGCTTGGAAATTCATGGTTGGTATTTTGTTTCCGTTAGTCGGATCATCATCATTGATTGTTTTAAACGGTCCTATTGGAGAATCAGACTCCGCCACACCAAGGAACATACGATCCATATACAATTCGTCATTTACATTATTTGTCCCATCTGTGCTTTCTGTACTTACTCCTGTAATATGACCTATCTTTGCAATCGCGGTAAAGTACATGTAATACTTTTTGTCGTTTGGATTACGAATTACTTCCGGTGCCCAGAATGCACTACATTCCGTATCTATCCAATCATCTTCATAAAGTTGTAGGGAATAACCATCAATAGCTCCGCAATCCTGCCAGTTGTACAAATCTTTGGAACGCATTACTTTTACTTTGATATCTTTTGTGTCTTTATGATTGCCACTTAGATACATGTAATACCAACCACCATATACGGGATCCTCTTCTTTGGAAATATAGAATACTCCCGGATCATTGTTTTTAATATCGCTAGTATCACTAAAGGCATTCATTCCATACAAGTCACGATTATAATCTTCTAACTCTATTCCTGTATCATAATCCATGTTCAATAGTTTCGGCCCAGACGAACAAATTTGATTTACCGTATATTTCTTTGCTTCCCCATGTACAGTCGTTCCATCTTGGGTCACCCAATACGGAACAATTTCGAAGGTTGCATCCCATAATCTGTTCGGAATATTTAAAATAGTAGCCGCTTGCATATAAACAGATTCCGTGGTTCCAGAAATATCTGTTGGTGTAATGTTGTCTGTAACTCCATCTTCTCCAACAACATACAGTGTTTCGTATACATTTGTTGTCTCAGTTACCAATGGTTTTTCGCTGCGAGATTGTTTAATCTCAAATCCAACCTTACTGTATCCCGTGGACTCTACAGTCGATATGAAACGAATATCAACTGTCTCTTTACTGCCTGGTACTAACGAGATATCATCAATCTTTGTTGTACACGCCTGTTTAAATGCAGCGGAACAATAGATTCTAATGTGTTGAATGCTTTTCCAGTCCATATCCCCGGTGCTCTTATCCGTATCATCATTGAGATATAGATAAATTTCATTCCAACCCTTAACTAAACGTTCTCTCTTGATAATGTACTCTTTATCATGCGAGTCCCAATCTGCGGTCTTACTAGACAATTCAACCACCAGATTGTCGTTGCCCAAATAAGCCGGGTCTTCAACGTAGTACCAAAAATGCAGACAACCGTTTGTATTTACAAATCCTTCAAAATTCACTGGTTCTTTTAATCGGAACTGATGCTGTACCTTCCCAGTATTTGCTTCGTTTACAAAAGCTCCTTGTCCTTGTATCACATCGTCAGTCTTCACATTCTTAGTTCCTGTCAGATTTGCCGCCAACTCTTCTTTCGAATCACAAGTTGCAACCTGCATGGTATCTACCACACGGATGTCATCTATTAAAATATGGCTAGTTGTGATATCAGTTTTTGAAGTTACATAAATACGAAAGAAATTCAAACTTTCCCACTCAAATGCGTTTCCGCTGTCCTCTTGTACGTTATATCCTTTTGGCTGCGTTTCTGGATTGTATGCTGACAATGGAAGTTGTACCACATTCCATCTATTAATCTTCAAATCATCAATGCTGACACTCCAATTTATTTCGGCATCATCCTTATCACCATTACTCTTAAGTTCCACTGTGAAGTTCTTGCCTGATAAATTTGTTTTGTCGTTAATATACAGCATAAACTGTAGATACCCTGTATTCTTGTAATCACTGATATCTAATCGATTGGCATCACTTAAGCCAATTGGTGCTACGATACGCCAATCATTTTCTTTATTGAGAAAACCTGCTGCTTTTAAAGTTCCTGTCCCCTCAGTTTTATTGTCAGTAATGATTGAATGCGAGCTCTTCTGAGGCAATACTGTTGTAAAGCAATTGATAATATTGAATACTGCTCTCTTATCATCAACTGATGCCTTTTTAGGATTTGGTGATTGTATCTGATCACAATCCGCAATCAGAACACCTGCATTGTCGTTTTGTACACTGATATCATCAAGATATGTAATCAATGTCCCTTTGGCTTTATTGGCATCTCTATATTGCAGGATGCGAATGTAGTTAATAGCCTCACCATTATATTGATCCGTTGAAGAACTGTTTGCTATCTGGTTGGCCTGTGCAAACGGAAGTTTCAGTTCATTCCATCCTACCTGAAGGTCAGTCTTCTTCAGATAAAAGTGAAGTGCATTTGTATTGGATTCTCCATATACAGAATTCAATACAATACCAAGAGCTTTATCATCGTCACTCAAATCATCAAGATTCGATAAATACAACATACAACTGAAATATTTGTATCCTCTGACATCAACTGCATCCTTTAGAAAAATATTATACAGTGTCTCGTTCTTTGTTGTATTGATGGTGACTTTATTGTACAGAGATGCCTCTCCTTCTTTCACACGTACCTTACTTACTGTACCTGACGTCTTAAATGTTTCTTCCGAATTTGAAGGATTTTGCATGGTGCTAATTATATTGGAAACTCCGTCCAAACTATCACAGCTTGTCAAGACTTTCTTACAATCGTTATATTCTGTCTGTCGCACCTGTGCTTTTACGGCCATGACTTCCTTGGGCACCCATCGGATGTAGACAGGTGTGTCAGCAGTTGCATCTCTCGTTGTTTTCAAGGGACTACTAAAAACCTGTGTTTCTGAATTGTAACGATTGTAATAGCCACCGAATTCATAACCATCTAAGGTTGGTTCTGCTGCTCCCCCAGGTGTAGCTGTACCTTTCTCTTTTCTCTGTGCAAATACTTCCTTCTCAGCAATACGTATATCATCCAAAAGCATATATGCATCTTCTTTCTGATATGTTGTATCAGTTGCAGCCTGAGTTGTATACACTCGAATGTAATTCACATTACTCCAATCAATTGAATTCTCCCCAAACAGTGTACCACTTGATAACGGCTTTACAATTTCATTCCATCCTGTCTGCAAATCGTCTTTTTTTATCGTCCATTTAACTCCGTTATCTTTTGCATCTCCGGAACTTGTCAAATCAATGTAAATATCTCCTTGCAAATAAGACCAGTTGCCAATGTATAGCCACATATGTAGAACATCTGTCTCTACACGTCGACTTACATCCAGTGTTGCCGCCTCACTTAAAGTCACCGAGGTCAGCATTCGATAGCTTCCGCCGGAATGTTTAAAACATTTGGCCTTTAATGCTCCAGTACCCTCCATAAACTTATCGGTTGTGATGGAACTATTTGCATTCTCTATAATCGTTGCATATGCATTATCCACATTGTATCTATCATATTCATTGTCTAATGTTCCAGTTAGTAGTGTTGCTCCTGGCGCTTTCTTCTGGTCGCAGTCTCCAATCAGAAGTCCCTGATTCTCATTGAGCACACAAACATCATCCAAATAAGTGGTTATTGAGATATTCTCTAATCCACCAAACTGGAAGATACGAATGTAACGAATTGCCGCACCGTTATAGGTACCATAATCCGTATTACCATTTCGAATAACTTCTGCCTGCGCAAATGGAAGTTTGATTTCATTCCATCCTTCTTTAAGCTCAGATTTTGCCAAATAAAAATGAAGTGCATTTTTATTTGAGTCGCCTATCTCCGGGCTCAACGCAATACCAAGAGCCGCAACACCATCGCCAGCCTTTAGGTTGTTAAAAGCATCCTGCGGTAAATATAGTTGACAACTAAAATACTTATAACCTCTTACATCTCTGGCTTCATGTAAGAAAATATTATATAATGTGCTGTTCTTGCTTGTGTCTAGATTAATTGTTGTGGTAAGCGAAGCTTTTCCCTCTTGGATATATGCTGCATTCTTCGAATATGGCTTACCAAGTGTCGTATAATTTGTCCCCGGCACCTTCTCGTCAATGTTGGATGTCTCATCCACCGTATCGCAGCTTGTTAAGACTTGCTTCAATCCGTTTGTGTCTTCATTATCCTGTGCCACTACCGGCAGAATGTCTGCCGGTATCATGACACCTAACATAACAACTATACAAAGAAGTGATATAATACGTTTCATTACTTTTTTCATCGTTCTTAATCACTCCTCCTGTCTATTTGTGTGATGAAATATATTCTGATACTTTATTTGCATCCTCTGTATAACTAATATCGCTAAATTCTATATCAGCTGCCTTATCAGTATTCATCCTTAAACCATAGATTAATTTGGTATCCTTGTCCGCGCCATCTACAATCGCTGACTTTACATATCTCTTTACAAATACTCCATCGAAGTATACATAGATATATCTATCCTGTACCGCAAGAGTAAGGGTTACTTCTTTTGGTGTGTCTGTACCATTCCATACCAGCACATCTTGTTCCAACAAGTCCCTATCTCTTTGGCTACCTGTGATGTGAGTTCCCTTTTGGTTGGCCATAATCCAGCCCAAGTTTGTTTCACTGGCAACAGAAAATCCTCCAAATAAATCTTTCTGATAATCCACATTTGCTTTGAAATCAGAGCTGTATTTAATCTTCGCTGATACCAATGCTGTTGAGCTTCCCTGTGCTGAGTATAGCCACATAGTTTTCAACCGAGAATCCATTGCATAGGAACCACTTACTTTATCAGCAGTTACATTGAAATTGGTTGTAGCCGAAGCATAAGCCTTTGCACCAAGCATGTTATATTCTGCAAACATTGGGTTAATGCTAAGTTTTTTACTGACCACATTTCCTGGTTTATGTGCTTCGATGTATTTCTTTGCAATTGCATCACCAGTCTGTAGGCTGTAATTACTAAATTCGATATCCGCATTTTTATCTGCAAGCATTACAAGTCCAATTGCAACCTCTTTATTCGGGTCTAAATTCGGTCCCAGCTCAGTATAGTTCATTTCTCCTCCATAGATACCATTGAAATAGAGATAAACCTTTGCTCCTAACTTGACTAATGTAAATTCTACAGGAATAGGTTCCGGATACACCAAATAGTTCGTTGATGTTAAACCTGTTAACCGACTGGAACTTGTCTTCAGTCCTCTGTATCTGACACCATCCTTCCATGCCATAATCCATGTATTGGTACTACCTTCATTAAGGAAAAATCCACCCATAAGGTCTGGTTGATAGTCAGCCCCTGTTTTAAAGTTCGTTGTATAAGCTATTTTTGCCGTTACTACAAAGTCTTTTGCCGTCTGATTAAAATACAACGGTGCTAACTTACCGTTGGATGCTAGGGAAGTAGATACCTTTCCCTCACCCTCCTTGGAGAAGTCAAACTTATCTCGATTGGAGGTAAGTGATGTATCATTTACCGTTATCTTCTCAGGGAAAGCAGATGTCTTTAATTTTGCAGACACGGTTCTATCTTTATTCAAATTCACCTGTGTCGTATATATCACATATCCCTCAGCGATAACCTTAACGGCATATGTACCTGCCGGAAGTTCTATGACGGTCTCTCTACCTGACGATAGATTCTCTCGATGTGTAAGCAAACCATTAGACTTCATTGTCATAACAAGTTCTGCTGAAAATCCTTTGTCGCCGGTTGCCAAGACGGTGAGCTTATGTTTCGCCCCGCCACTCTTTGCAAACTTCACTTTTACATTCTTATTTTCTCTAACATTATCTAAAGTAAATGTTCCGTCTACAGCCGTTTTTTTCAAGGAAGCTAGTTTTTCTTGATCATTTATCTGTACTGATTCAATCTCATATCCTTTGTTTGTCACAATACTGACATCTACATTCTCGCCTTTTTTGATGTAATTTTGAGATACTGATACATTTCCACCACCCGAAGCAAGTTCTGTTTTTACTCGATAAACGTCATAATTATTCAGATAATCTAGCATATCTGTTTCTGTTATTTCCCTGCAAGAATAATCCTTAAAGATCACTCCAGCACTTACCGCATAGAGTGCCGGATACACTTCGCCTGCACAACTTGGCATTTGTTCTACACCCATAAAATTACCATCCATAAAGTAAATGTAGGTGTCCATATATTTAACAACTGTCAGTTTCACGCCTGGCTTGTTTGTCATATTCTTATATGCAGTAGCCGTATGGGTTGTATTGATTGTCGTGCCTGATGGAATTCTTGTAAACAGGCGAACGTTGGAAAATATTCCTGTCTCGTAAGAACAATCAACGTCCTTCTTGGTAACCGCACACGCTGCACCATATATGCCTCCTTCTGTCACAAATGCAAAACCAGCTCTTGTAAGGCTAGCATATGGCTGATAATCAGATGTCGGGATGATAGTAGCCTCCACAATCATATTTTTTGCATAGATATCTTTAAAAAAGAGTAACTCTGTGGTGGATATATTGTAGGACTCTACAATTCCTTCCTGTTCTTTGCTTAAATCCCAACCTGGTGTTTTGGTATGACCATTTTTAGCGCACCCTAATACAGCGCCGTCCTTATCTGCATCTCGATAACCATTTTCATCAAATATATATTTGTATTCACCTTTATAGCCCTGGCCTCCACCTACAGAACCAATATATGTTACAACTTCTTCTCCTGGTAATACACAGTAATAATCAGGTATAATACCAACTTCTGTCGGAACCCCTTGCTCTGGATCAATATTCAAACTTTCCCAGGAGAAAAAAGCTTCCATTGTAGCTCCCTTGGTGTTTTCGCTGTTTAGATTGCCATCCACTACAACAGCTCTATCTACATTGGTGAATCCTTTAATGCCACATCCCATATCAACAAAAGTAGCTTTTTGATAATCGTATGTACTTCCAATTGCCTCTCCGTCCTGATACGCTGTAACACGAATGTAAAAACAAGAGTTTTTCTTCATGTTCTTCTGTCCGTTGCAAACAATATTAGAATCCTTTAGCTTATAAGCAACATATACGCCCTTATCTGTCAAAAAAGCTGTGGCATCATAACTTGGGAATGAGGTGTCATCGACATTGTATCCGGTATTATGAAACCATGCTTTATCCTGCCATTGTTCTTCATCTAATGTACCATCAATTTTCATAAAACTATCGCATTCTTGTGTAGTAAATGAATTATAGGTACCTTCATACTGCTTCTCTGCTTTTGCGATGTTCTCTCTATTCAGAAGGAATACACAAAGAATTATGCTACTTGCCACTAATACACTTGCAATTGCTATGAGAATTGCTAACTGTCTTTTTTTCATGATTCCTTCCTCCCTAATACTACAATTTCACTAAGATCAAATCCTACGTTTGCATCACCGGTCTGATCGTGAGATACCAATCTTTTCTCAGCACTTATCGTAATTGTAAGCTCAGTAATTACAATCTCGTCAAATTCTGCAACCACTGGAGCACAATTCACGTATTCCTCTGATTCTTCATCCCAGTATCGTTCCGGAATTTCAACATCTCTGATAATTGCATATTCATAACTTTTTGAAGCCCACTCTGGTTTCTCGGCTAACTTGAATTTCATTTCTGAAATTCCCGAAAATGCCCTGTCTATATCGTACGCATTATATAACATGACAGAATTTACAGATACTGGTTCATCCCAACGCAGCACAACCTGTAAATCTTCATCTTCCGTCGTACATACCATATGCTCCACGGAAGTGTAATAAGGTATTACTCCATCATTCACATACTCTGCGCCTTTACCAGCGGACACAATCACATTCGCATCCTCTGCAAGATTCGCATATCCCGAAACACTTTCCGGAAGCCAATTCAGACCCATTAATGGCCCATTGGTAACCGGTGTCTCCAGTCCATTTGCATTCACAATCCAATTGACGCGGTCTACACTGATAGAACGACCTTCACCTTCTTCGAAACCAAGGTTCGTATCATGTCTATGATAGAGAATCCAGTATTGACCGCTATCCGTATTTTTAACCATAGCATGATGACCTGTTCCATTGATATCCCCAGCCAAGCCACCATAACATACCTGACCGCCCTCTTCAGGAGATAATTTTTTGAATCCTAATAATGGATCATCAGATACTGCTACATGTACTGAATATTCCGGTGTTCTGTATGCTCCCTCTGTATATGTCATATAATATTTGCCGTTGTACTTCACCATGAAGGCACCTTCATTGATATTTACATCAGCCATATAGTAAGGTTCGCATCCTACTTCGCTTACACTGGTTGGATCACCTTGCACAAAATTGACAGTGGTGTACTTTGGCTGTGTAAGATAAGAAAAAGTAGTATAATCCGGATGATACATATTCTTCATCTTAATACCACACACTCTGTTTGGTGTATGAGTAGGCGCTGCATGTCTTACGAAATATAAATAGAAATTGCCATCATCATCAAAAAATGGATTGGCATCCAAAGTTCTTATGGCATATTCTGTATTGTACGCCTTCTGGAAATTCATAGTCGGTATTTTATGTCCTGTGGTCTTATCTATATCAGATATTACGGTGAATGGTCCTATCGGAGCATCCGATACCGCTACACCTAGAAAACAACGGTCTTTATAATGTTCTTGTGACACCTCATTGGTTCCTTCTGAACTGATGTCTGGACTGATGCCCAACTTAGCCACGCCTGTAAAATACATATAATACTTACCATCGTGTGGATTACGTATAACCTCAGGGGCCCAAAAGGCACTGGTTGTATCAACCCAATCATTTTCATATAATAGCAGCGAACGACCACCAATGGCTCCACACTCTTCCCAATTGTATAAATCCTTCGAACGATACACTTTCGTTTGGATATCTTCAATCCCCACACATTGTTCAGCGGCCAGGTCTTTGATTCCATCTTTGTTGTTTCGTTTATCGCTCAAATACATGTAATACCATCCACCATATTCAGAATCCTCTTCTTTGGAAACATAAAATGCTCCCGGATCGCTTCCTGTAATATCATTTACGGTATTCATTCCATACAAATCACTATTGTATTCGTTGTTCTTAATGCCGGTACTATAGTCCAGATACACTGAACTAGTATCTCCGACACCTTTACAGCCCGTCATTCCCAAGCATAAACCAATGACAAGAACTCCTTTTAGGAATTTATTTATCTTCATTGCCATCTTTTTTTCTCCTTAATAAACCTCAAGCGCTTTATTTGTTACATCAATATAACTGTAGAGATACTCTTCTAATGTTTCTGTTCCATAACGCACTCTCAGGTTCAATGGTTGAGACCAGTTTGCAATCCATTCTCTATCTGGCATATACCACCAGTCACCTGCTTTTGCATGTTGAAGTGAATCTAATACCACACTTGCATTTGGATAAGCTAATTTTCCCAACATAAGCTCAGCGTCACTTGTTCTACACGAGACAAATCCGTTGTCAGCTAATGTTTTCTGTCCTTCTGTTGCGTACCATTTTAAGAATTCTAATGCTTCCTCTTGCACATCACTTTTTGAACTAATTGCTAATCCATATCCATCAGAACATGCTGAGATATCTCCCTTTTTCACTATATCATCACAATTAGGATCTTCCGGAGAAGTATATATTTTATATTGTGGAAGAGGTGCAACGCCCCATTCATCTTTCATAATCTTCTCTACACTTGACATATAAGAAACACGTTCTACCAACATCGCCAATTTTTCTGATGTGAAGTAATTTACTGAGTTCGTAGATGAGAACTCATTTGGATAAGGGCACACATTCAATCCACCTACGCCCGCAAGATATACAAATCTTGAGAATGCTTCTTTAATAGATGGAAATTCTGTAAATGTTCCATTTGCTAATTCTGAACTAAAATCACGTGCACCTGTTCTCTTTCCATTTACTGTATAGTAAAAAGTTGTTCCATTTTCTGTTGAATAGCTTATTTCTTCTCCTGGATTTGCTGCAATAATATCTCGAAGTTCAATAAACTCGCCTGCATTATACTTGATTCCTGAGTAAATTCCTGTATATGTCTTTCCTTCGTTTACGCGGTAGTTAGGAAATTCTGTTGCATGTGCATAGGTCCAATCACCATCACCTGTCATATCTTCCAAGCAGTCTCCACCAACTGACCATCCGTAGTTAAACCACCACTCTGTATAATATCCATATTGGGTAGCTGAATTTGGATTCTTTGACACTGTACATATCATACCTAAATCTTCAATCTCATCCCAATTCATAGCAATTTTGTCGTTAAATACTGCAATTTCTCCGGAAATAAGATTTGTCCAACTGCTTCCATCTGTCTCGTCTTCACCTGGTACATATGGTGCGATACTTCTATAGAAACCTTTTGCCGGAATAGTTACATCCGACAAACCGTAGTCTGCTTTCGTCTTACCGTTAGCATCTTTTCCACCAGCATTGAATGCATCCAAATCTTTTTCTTCCACACTGATACATATGATTCCATTTTCTTTCATTGCATCCTTATTGTAGTAAAGTACTGTTGTATCACTATATGCTGGAACTCCATACAATGGGTCATCTGTATTGGATGTCGTTTTTTCATAATCATAGTGATAACGAGTTTTCATATCTGAATAAAAATCATCTAATACTTCCTGATCTACTTTGCCTTTTAAATCCACAAAATACTTTGTATATTTTTTGAAGAAACGGTCAGATACAGAAACTACGTCCGGACCTGATTGTGTTGGTAATTGTTGTGCCAACACCGCATCCATGTTATTTGACTTTGGAATTCCTTTTACAACAATTCCCTTCTCCGCACCTACCGTATTGTTAAACTCGTCAATTAATAAATTATACATTTCGATATCTGCTGCCGAGCCACCGTACATGAAATTAATTTTCACTTTTCCTTTTGCGTCGCCGTTTCCTCCGCCACAAGCAACCATCGAACCTGTCATCAATACTGCCAATCCTAATGCAATCAATCTCTTTCCTAGTCTCATTTTGTTTTCCTCCTTTTTTCTATCCTTTTATTCCAGAAGACATTGAAATACCATCAATAATTGTCTTTTGAAACACTACATATAACAACAACATTGGCACTAAAGATACAACCCCAGCTGTTGCAACCATACTTGCATCAATGGCCATCGTTTCCAAGAACGTCAACAAGATCTGAATGGTATACTTCTCTGGGTCATTCAGATATATTAAGGCGTTCATAAACTCGTTATAACGAGTAATAAAGGTTAATATAAACTGTGCAATAAGTGCCGGTTTGCCAAGTGGCAACATGATATAGAAGAATGACTTCCATTTCCCCGAACCGTCAATATTGGCTGCTTCCAAAAGTCCGTCCGGTACTCCTGTAAAGAATTCCTTCAAGAACAACACGATTGTAGCTCCTCCAAACAAACCTGGAATAACAATCGGTAATGAACTATTTGTCCAACCATAGATGTCATATACTAAATATGATGTTGACATTGTTACACAACCTGGCATCATCATCGTAAATAACAAAATGGAAAACAAAAGTTCTCTTCCACGAAAGCGTAATTTAGAAAATGCATAGGCAGATATTGCTGATGCAAATAATCCTATGGCCGATGGAATAAACGCATATACAAACGCATTAAGTAACGAACGGCCAACAGGCATGCCCCATGTGTCTCCCAAAGCAAATACATCACGATAAGAGCTTAGGTCAAACCCTTCCTTTGGCCACCATGTAAAGACAACGCTACTTGCCTCGGAATGCGTCTTCACAGATGTAATCAATAAAATATAGAACGGTAACACTACCATTACTGTCATAACTAATAACGGTATTAATGTACCTGGATCTAATTTCTTTACAACTTTTGACACATATTGACGATATCGTGTATCATTTTCTTCTTTCTTCTTATTAATAAGCCAGAGTACTAACACACTGACTACTGTTGTTATCAATACTGCAAAAGCAATTATACGACTATTGCTTCCTTCTTTTGCCTCAAAACAACATAAAATTGCAGCAACTACAATTGCAAGCACCAATACCGGCATGAACAACCCGTATAGTGTTTTATAAATTTTCCAAAATGCCGAAGTATTAGAAGTCATAGCACACCCACTTTCTCTGAAGTCTTAAATTGATTCGTGTAATGATAAATATGGTAATTGCCAATACCCATCCTGCCGCAGCACCATATCCAAATCCTTCTGCATAAGGTCTTGTGAAAATAGCATCATAGATAATTCTGGTCACAGTATCACTAACACGAGCCGTATCATTCCACTGTGGAATAACAACACCGTTCCCCTGAACCAAAATATATGTTTCTGCCATAGACTGCAAAGCTGCAATAATCTTTGTTGTCACTAAGAATCCTGTTGTCGGAGAGATTGCCGGCCATGTAATCTTCCAAAAAATTTGGAAGGATGTTGCACCATCAATTTTTGCCGCTTCGTAATAACTTTCCCCTACATTTGCTAGAGCAGCCTGATACAATACAATGCTGTATCCTAGTCCTTTCCACACAGTCATTACAACGACCACCCCGACAAACATATAGGGACTTTTTGTCAACCATTCCACTTTTTCAAATCCCAAAGCATCCAAAAGTGCATTGAAAACACCATTCTCGTTTCTAAACAAAATTTTAAATGTAAGAGTCACCACCACAATTGAACAAACATACGGAACGAAAAATAAGGAACGAAATAGTCGTTTCATATGTCTTGTTTTGTCTAAAATTCTTGCTAAATATAAGCCTCCAAAGATACTAAATGGAACGTTTAATATAAAAAGCAAAGTCGTCAACCATGCCGGATAGTATCTCCCGCTTTGATCGGTAATTACACTAATATAATTATCAAACCCAGTCCATTCCATCTCAGATAGGTCTGTGGTATGTAATTCATTGAAACTTACTATCGTTGATAATAAGAGAGGGAGTAGGGTAAATATTGCAAACCCAATTAGTGGGATGAGGGCAGCTAGTACAGCGCTGGCCCCATCATTTGTTATCTTCTTTTTTTTCATGTTCTCTATTCTCCTTCTGCCTATTCTGTGATTTCCTGTATTGCTGTGCCATCTTTCATAGCTGCATATACATTTTCTGCATGTACCCCTGTGTAGAATTTTGTGTCTCTGAAGATTTCTGCGACCTTATCGGAATCTTTTGCAACAAATCCGATTTGTATCTTGGCATCTTTATCATAATCTTCTCCAAAAATATCCCGTAATGTTTGCTCATAAACCGGTACATTTGTACTGTCATCCCAAATATAGAGTTTTTTATCTCTCACAATAGCAGATAATGTCAAAGGATTGGTTCTCGTGATTGCGATTTCTCCATATCCTTCTGCATCATTCATAATGTATCTGTAGGTATCACCTAGTTTCAATGCGATACCTGCTTTGACCGTTCCACTGGTCTGTATACGTTCTGTAACAGTTGTTCTCATTGCAATTGTGTCTGTTTGATCATACTTATGCCCATATGTGTAAGCATACCCAGATGCATTAGAAGGAACATAAGTACCGTCCAACAAGTTATAAGTCATCAAATGGCTGTCTTGCATATTCTGTATACCACTTGGGAGTATGAATTGCTCTTCAGCTTTTTCACCAAAGTACACTTCCATATCAGACAAATCCATATATCCTCTGTCTTTACCTGACTGACTTGCATAACCGATAGCGTATTGTGTTCCTACTGTCCATTCTGTATATAATGCAGTCATTGGAATAGCATATAGCAGTACACCATCTAAGCTGATATACAAAGTATTGTTATAAATAGCTGCTTTTATATTCCATGTTTCACCGTCGTCCGGTGTTCTAAGCGCATATGCATAAGACCCGTTGATACCACTTACTGCACAGTCTGCAAACACTTCTACGCCACTGTTATAATGTCCTACTGTTGCGTAAGTATCTTTTGCACTATGAGCCGAACCTAGATAATCTTTATAGATAAACAGACCACCTTTGTTTACCTCAGCGGCTCTAATACATAATTGTGCATTCTTACCATCTGTTGTGGCTACAGTAATACCAAAAAGCGGTGTCTTATCCTGACCAACTTTTCTATATGTAACATTTGCAGAAGTCCACACCGTATTGCTTCTTCCTGGATAGTAAATAATCGAACTTTGTGTAGGTGAAAAACGACTAGTTTGTCTTTCGTTTACTGCCTGTTTGTTCACCACATTGTAATTCAAATTGAATGGCCAATAGTTTGCTTTAATCGCTTGAGAAATTGTTTTATCAACTTGACTTCCAACTTTTACTTTCAAATTTTCCGTAATCGAATTTCCTGTAGCGCCAGCCGCCGAGTTTGTCACTCTAAGTCCAACTGTATATTTGCTTCTAGCTTCAAAGCCACCTAACTCACTATCAGTTAAATCGATTTTCCATGCATAATTAGCTGCAGTTGCATAACTATCTATGTCTACATTCGCCGCACAGAACCATGCATAAAGCACATCGTCCACAAGCTGGTATTTGAAATTCACCTTGTCTTTATTCTTCTCTTGAAAACTCTTGTAGACATCTTCTTGGATTCCCGCTACGTTATTATCATTTTTTGCATTTCCATCGTTGAAAATTCCAGTAATGTCTTTACGGAACAGATTCAAACTACTAACTTCTTTCCACCCATTATTGGTAGCATTTCCGTTGAGCCAAATTCCGCCACCTTTTTCTGTGTTAAACCATTTTGGAAGTACAGCTATCTTTTTCGAACCGCTTTCTATAAGAAGTCCATGTTTCATTAATACCGTGGTGTCACTGCTTACTGTACCGCTAACTTCCCATGTTCTTGAACTTCCTATAAAGTTTACGACTGCATATGAACCTTTCTCACCGTTGGTCGGAATAATGATGCTTGATTCCTTTGAGTTAATTGTCGGATTGCTATACTTATTTCCAGTATGTGTCTCAGCAACCATGCCCCATGCTTCTGTAGCAATATTAGCCACACTATCTCCGCTTACGAAACTAAGATCTTCATATTGATACAGACCTAGAGTCGCATCATTTGTAGTAATACCAATCGCAATTTTATCTTTGGCTGCATTGTAGTTGTCAAGAAAAGCTTCCAATGGAAGTGTATACACCTGTTTACCATTAAACAGCACGTACAAATTTCCATTCTTGACTGCTCCCACAAGTTCACACTCGCCATTCTTATATGGTTTCTCGTAACCCAATAATGCGTTGGTAGGCAGATTGACTCTGGTACTATAGGTATGCCCTGTAGTTCGTCTTGCTGTTTTATTATTCTCCACCATCACCTGAACAGATTGTTTTACATCCCCATTGACCATAACTGATACGCCCACATTCGAGACCGTATTATCAATATCCACTGCTGATACAGTCGCACTCACTGCAACATCTCCGATGGTTTCTTCACTATAAATATAAGACGCACCGCCATATGATTCTGGCAGATAAGAACCTGTTATAGGCTCATAATGTACCTTTTGTGTCACGCCATTGGTGATTTGCTTGTTCAAAACCAGTTTACTTTCTGCCTCTTCACCAAAATCTACCTTGATATCTGCGATAGATAATTTATCACCGTAGGAGTATTTATCCCATGTAGAAAGTGCAATCTCGTACTCTGCATCTGCTGTCCATGACTTGTCTAATAATGTAAGTGGAAGTCTCACACACATCTGTCCATCTACTTGCGCATACAGAGTACCTTCCCATACTGCCCAAACAACTTTATGTTTGCTCGCATCCATATTCGAGGTCATAGTCTTGATAACAGAAATTCTTTTACTGCTTGCATTTCCCTTCATGTTTTGCGCCCAAGCATACTCTCCCTGTTGCGCAGAAGCATAATTAAATGCATTCTCCTTTTTGCCAATGATACCAGATTCCTTTGTATGGTCTTTCATAACAGAGACGCCGTACTCAGAAAAGCGAATTTCTCTTGTCGTACCTCCACTCTTTAATTCCACACCAAACAGGTTATCTGTATATCCTGTCAAGTTATAAGTTGCTGACAGATAAATGGTGCTGTCTTTACCATTTAAATATGTATAAGCTGCTGTTCTCGCTTTTGTGGTTTTGTTAGTTAACGTACCACCGTTAGCTGAACTATATTCAAAGCCTTCCGTGTCAACCCTGTACTCAATCGTTGTATCCTTTGTTACTCCTTTGAGGAAGTCCTTAACAGAAGTAATTTTCTGTCCATTTACATAAGGTGCTACATAATACGGTTCAAACGTATCTTGGAACACACTATCCGGCACATCCTTGATTCCAACCCCATAAACGCATTGATAGGTAACAGATGGCTTTCCACTAACGTAAGCAATAGTAACATTCGCTCTCACACGATTGTAGTAAACGGACAACTGACTTCCTGCCTGTACTTGTTTAAGAGTGGAAACTGTACCCGCCGCATTCTTTTTGAAAGCATATCCTGTTTTTGTTAGGTCAGGAGCACTTACCTCTGTAAAAGCGTAAGCTTTAAGTTTTTGACTCTCTTTTAAATACATACCTAACTCTGCTGTCTCATAATATGCATTTACAGTGTACGTAATTTCCGCTACATCATAGTACAACTCTAAGATGAGTCCTTTATTCTTTTTCACTGTACCTTTAAGATTACTCTTTTCCTCATTGAATACATAATTCTTGCTCGGCACTTTGGAAAGGGCATAAGATTTTTCAATAACAACCTCTCTTCCAATTAACCGTGTGTAACTTTCTTCTGTTACCTGGTAACCATCTCTGTCTTTCTCCTGCACAAAATACTTAATTGTGTAGGTAGCCTGCTCATCCTCGTCTCCCAAGATTGTAATTACACAGGAAGCTGAATATTCCTGTTCTCCAGTTGTTATGAGTGCTGTAATCTTTGTCTCTCCAGTCGCTATTGCAGTAATTAAACCATTATCATCTACTGTAGCAACCTTCGGATTAGAAGATTTCCATTCCATGTTATATTGTGGTAGTTTATCTTCTTCATCTATTGGTAAGATTTGCAGTTGCAACGTTTCACCAATTTCCATCGTCACATCTCGCTCATTCAGGGTGACCAGAAAAACCTCTTGTTTTCCCAATGCCCTGCCAAGAAAAATCGCCACACCAATAAATAGGAGCATAAGAGCTACGATAATAACCCATAATTTTTTCTTGTTTTTCATGGTCTTCTCCTTTCTATCCTTACAGTATGACTCCATTTGCCTTCAACACATTTCTCAGTTCCTGAACGTCTATCTCTTTCGGAGACACTTGATTCTTTACTGCCAACGCTGCTGCTGTACCTGCTGCTTCTCCCATTGCCATACACTGTGCTGTAGGACGAAGCACCCCTGAAGCCGAACGTTCTGCCGAAACGCATCTTCCTGTTACTAGGAGATTTTCTACTCCCTTCGGTAGCATAATGCGGTATGGTATATGGAATCTCCAATGATTCATCGGCATATCTGCCAATTCCTTCGGTATTGGATAGATATCTACAGGGTGTCCTCCGCACCCAATAGAATCCTCGAAATCACGCCCGCTAAGTGCATCCATACCTGTCATCACATACTCACCGATGATATGTCGTGTTTCTCTCACGCCAACATCTGGTACAAATAAGGTTTTTAAGTTTTCAAATCCTGGGATTTGTTTAAACCGTTCATTTGCTATTCTTACGCTATCGTGTAACTTCTTCTGTCCATTGCTAGTAATTTCTGCGTCCAGCCCGTTGCCCCCTACATCGTATGAGTCCAAAACAGCTAGCAATATCGCCTCATCCTTCGTTGGTAAATTGTATACTTGAACTTTCTTCACTTTCTCATATAGGAAAATATCAAATGTACACATCTCACCTCTCGCATAGCTTTCTTTTACTTCCTCAAGAGACATGATGCCGAAAGGCTGTCTTTTGTACATCTCCGGATGTTCTTCCAGATATGCAAATAAACGTTCAAAATCTACACCTCTCACTCGATACATGGTTCCAAACTCATGGAATGCTCCAACAGTTCTTGCTGCACCTAACTCCACATCCTTTGCGCTTGCTCCTATGTGATAAGGCACTCCTGCACCTGCTGCTACATCTGCATCGCCAGTCGCATCGATGACTACATTAGCCTTGATGGTACAGAATCCTTCTTTATTACAAACCACTACTCCTGTAACCTTATCATCTTCTTTCAATGTCATACATACACGTGTGTCATACAGTACCTTAACACCTGCTTCTTCCAACATATCCATGAGAAGCCATTGTGCTTCGCACTTATCTGTAAATACATAACTTCCCGCAGTCCCACTAGTACCTAGTGCTGTTCCATCCTTAATCATTCTCTCTACAAACTCTAACGGAAGTCCGCCCACTACCTGTACTTTTTTCGGTTCGGTTGCTAAGACATCAATTACTTCTTTCTTGTAAATTTCAGGATCCTTACAATGTTCTGTGAATTTGGTAATACCGGCATCACCAATCGTTAACATACCGCCTACTGCAAAACTTCGCTCTACTAATAAAGTCTTAGCCCCCTGACGCGCTGCCGCAATAGCTGCAAATACACCAGCAGTGCCACCACCACATACAAGCACGTCGTAGTTTCCATAATCTTTTGCTTCAATCTGATACTTCATATTCTCGTCTCCTCGTTTTTATTAATACTGGTTCACAAACCAATTTTTGAGATATGCTACTGTTTCTTCAGCCGTTTTCCCTTCAAATGGTCTCATTTCAAAAGATATAGTCTGCGCTATACCTCTTGAAAGATATCCGGCGTTCTTTAGAAGTTGCAGCATACGTGCCCCGTCCTGCTCATTGTACTCTCCGCCAGCGATTCCCCAATATGGATGTTTGTCTCCATAATAAGGATTCATCGGATTCTTAATCACTGCGTTGCCCAAATGAATATGTTCAATATACTGAGCTGACTTCTTTACTGCACTTTCTAAGGTTTCATGCATAATAGGAATGTGCCCCATATCTAATAAAATACCCATGTTCTCATGTCCGTTTTGACGAATATAACTTACACATTCACAGGTCTCATCTAAATCACCATAAAGAAAGAATTTGTCTACATCTCGGTCTGTAGGTTCCAAAGTCAAAATTATGTCTTTTGGAATATACTCAAGCCACTCCATTACAAACTCTGCAAAACGCTTTTGTGCCTCTGCCCTATCTTCTGGCACATCTTTTCCACTTCCGAAGATAATTTTCTTAGCACCACACTCCATAGCAAAATCCGTTTCCCTACGAAGAATGTCTTTTGCATATTGCTTTTCTTTTGCATCCTTAGTAGCCGGAAAAACTGGGGTGTCTCCCACGCGGTCTCCAATATTATAGTTAATCTGCTTACCACAGTTTTTAAGGATTTTTATTTCTTCTTTTGAGTGAGATGCCCACACCCAACAATCCAAAGCATCCATTTCCGGATTTGTCGCCAACTGTCTAAGACTTTCTGTATGTACGTCACCATTACACATGCTTTCAGGATAGAGAAACATATGATTAATTCCTAAAATTACATTGTCAAATTTACTCATAATTCATCATCATCCTTTCCTTGTCAAGATACTCAGACCAGCATTCCAATAAATTAGTGCCTTTTATTTCTACAACATTATCGTTTATGAAACTCTCTGGTGCAATTAGTTTCATAATCTCTAAATAGCGACAATCCGAATATTTAATTTGGATAGTCACCGGCATTTCCGTTTTCTTTGGAACAATGCTCTTTGCCACTTCTACAGCACGAGCTGCTGCTTCTTTTAAAATTTCCTTTGTTTGTCCTGGGGCAAAGCATAGCGCCTGGGCTTCATCCAGTGATTCTTTTACTACTGCAGTCACAATTTGTTCATCCAACGCCAATGCTTCTTTGCATCCCATATCATCCCCAGACACAAAGACAAGCGGGAACCCTTGTTCTCCCGCTAATGCGCGTTCCATACCAATTTCTCCGATCAATTCCCCATTCATGTGAATGGAGTCGTATTGTATTAAATAAGAATGTGCAAGCATTGCTTTTGGCACTCTCGACATTGCATGAAGCCCTACTAAAAAGAGACCGTCGAAATCTCCTCCTACTCCACGATAACATGCGCCATTAATTGGCTTGCCCATTACTACCGGCACGTCTTTCGGAAGCAATGATAAATCCACATTTCTTCCGTCCGTATGCATGTCATATACTACTATATCGTGATGCTCCTTTTCTCGAATACCTTCTATTACTGCTAACAGGTCATGCATCAGCATATCTCTCCCGAGTTGACTATTCTCTGCCTGCTGATAGGTGGTAACACCGGTTACTCCTTCAATGTCTGTCATAATTAGAAATCTCATATTTTAGTTTCCCTCCTTCGTCTTTTGCTTCTCTTTTAGTAGCGGCATATAGATACCACCCTGAACGCTTCTCGCAATAAACTTCTCATACTTTCCGGTTACCGTATCATACCAGTCTGAAAAAGGTACTCTAGTGGTTGTATTTTCTAAGTAATCTGCAATTGGCTTTATCATTCTATTTGCCTGTTCTTTATCCTCTGTCATTGCTACACACCATAGAATCCAATCACTTTTTGTATAAGCCTTGCGACTGTCTAGTGGTATGCCGTAGCGATTTGACTGTGTTTCATACCATGCAAGTTCTTTTTCATACACATCCTTTGAGAAAAGGTTGGTTCCGAATATTTTATCCCATACCAAATTATATTTTAGGCTCCAAGTAGACGCTTCTCCGAAAGCAAGCATATAATGATCTCCGGCATCTGCTCGTTTTTCCCAGTCTGCCGCCATCTCCTTGGCTTGCTTGTGATATTTCTCTTGCGCCTCTCTATCTCCCAACATTCCCATCAGGATACTGTATGCTTCAATTCCCACAATTGCCTTTGCTGATAGATTGACATTATGAGCAAGATGTCCCGCAAAATCATCTGTACAAAGTTGTTCACCTGGGTCACTTCCGTATGTGATTAGATACTGCACCCACTTGCTTAAGGTATCTTTATAAGGCGCTGCAAAATCCGCATTTCCGTCCTGCATACAAACAGTGGCCGTCATTATCAGCATGTTTCCACATTCCTCAACAGGCATCTGATTTTCAAACACATACACGTCACTTCCAGTTGGATATATGTAATATGGTGGAAGTATACTTCCCTGAGAATAATCATAATTAATTCCGTCTTTCGTTGGTTCTTGTCTGTAAACCTGACCCCAAGCGTATGGGTATCGTCCCACATCATGAGGCGCAAAATCTTCGTCCCAAACATCACATTCTGCGAAGCGGAAAATAGGACGTAACATTCCTTTTACATATTCTGTATCATAAAGTAGGAATAATGGAACAGACGGATAACTTACATCTACTGTGCCCACACAACCATTTGAATCATTTTCTTTTGACAAGTATATAATGTCTCCCGCTTCATCACATATGAGCTTATGAGCTGCAACAGTTTGGCGATAACTCATGCCGCAAAGATAAGCATAACTTTCTCCTCCAAAATCCATAGCCTTCTTATAAAGATCTTCATCCATTTTTTTCGCTTTGAGAAGCACGCTTTCCTTGTCTGCAAAAGCAGCTCCTATTGCATCTAAAATGGTGGCGTATTCCTTTGTCCAAAATGCTCTTCTCCACTCACCAAAGTAATTCATTGCAACCAAATCATCATAAGCAATTACAAGTCCAGTTTCTTGTTCCTTATCCGTAATAGGGAGGCAACAAGCCAATTTACCCATCTCATGGTCGAAAGACAACATAGCTCCGGACTCTGTACTGGCCAGATATAAATATCCCCAATCGATGGTCACCTTATCCCCGCTGCTTCCTAATGGGTTTTGGTTCGCACGTCCCATAAAACAATAGGAATAGTCTGGCGCATCTCCTTTCCTTGAACGATAAAAACTATCACCAACTACCTTGTCATTTTGCTGTGACACCAAATCTTTTGAAGCCTCAAAGATAACAGAAACATCACATTCTACTTTCTTTCGAACAGTAAAATCGATATATGTACATGGTCTAGATACTAGTACCGGTTCTGTCAATAATATAGGAGATGTGAAACGCACGGTAAGGCTTAACATGTTATTCTCAAACAAATATTCAGTAGTCGTAGCTGTTACGTCAACCGACTTCTGCGGAAGTATGGAATGATACTCCTTATTCCCCATGAAACAATACACTGCATCATTTACTTTTACATACCCACGCAATGTATGGTTTTTGCCTGACCAATGAACTGTGTCACCATCGTATAAGTTGTCTGTATTAGACCAAACCGAAAAATATGGATCGTGTAACACTAATGGTATAGAACCTGCTCGCTTAATTTTCATAACGTACTGTAAAGCCTCACTTTCTAATTTTATATTCTTAATTCGTACTAATATTCCCATTTATTAGTAATATTAGTAATATTTAGTGTTTTAATATAATCATTATATTTTATACAGTTGTAACTGTCAATAAAAATCAATAAAATATCTTGCAAAAAACAATATGTTCCCCTTAAGTAGATACGGTGAATAACACAGTTTTATTATTTCACACTCTACCCTAAGGGGAACATATCTTGTTTTACACTCTACTTCCATTCTGTATTTAACATTTGTCTTTTGGATTCAGCCAAAATATTTTCAGGTATTTTTTCCCATTCACATCCATTTACTAGTTTAGCTATTTGTTCCAGATTATCTTTACTATCAGTATACCCCGCTATAATTGGTGTGCGAATTAAAAAAGGAGTTCCACTGCTTTTTAAGTAATCAAAATTCGCCACAATTATATCATTGTACACTCCGGTACACATTTTATGCCATTGCCTGTCTGCAATTTTAATATCCATGATTACAAAATCCATTTCTTTTACTACTTTGGAAAACACCTCTTGTTCGACATAACCGCTTGTCTCCACTGCAAAATTGACATTTGGCAAACGAGACATAACCTCTAAAATAAAATCCGCCTGCATCAATGGTTCTCCGCCAGAAAACGTAATACCACCTTGATTTTTAACAAGAAAATCTTCGTATTTTTCAAGTTGAAACGCCAGTTCTTTTGCCGTTATTTCTTCTCCGCACACGGATATGCAATCATTTGGACAAATGTGCAAACAACGCGAAAATTCCTTGCAATCATCATGCGTGCATGACCGCAAACATAGGCCACATTTCACACAACGAGAATGTTTAATCATTAACTGCGGTTCTGGATTTAATCCTTCTGGATTGTGACACCATTTGCATCTCATGGGACATCCCTTGAGGAATACACTCACTCTACTTCCATGTCCATCGTGCACGGCAAATTCCTTAATATCAAAAATGATTCCTGTCTTACTCATAGATTGTACTCCTGCCTGTGAATTACATGATTTTGGAACTTCTCATCTAAATCCACAAACACGGCACTCCATCCCCAAATGCGAACAACTAACTGTCTGTACATCTCTGGATTTTTCTGTGCTTCTCGCATTTTTTGCACATTTACTACATTTAACTGTATCTGATGGCCCCCCATATCAATAAAACTCTTTACAAAACTTGCTACTTTCTTTATTGCCTCCTTATCACTAAACAAAGAGTGATGGAATTCTACAGTTAAAGGACCACCATTTATATTGCGTCCCAAATCCGGTTTTGTAAATGACTTAATCAATGAAATTGGCCCCTTGATTTTCGCAAACAAACTTGGGGAATAATTTGTTCCAAATGGTTCGTTTTTGCGTCGCCCGTCCGGTGTCGCATCATATTGCGTCAAATATGTATTAGATGTTCCAGTACTTGTTCTGATTTTTCCTCCCCAGCAATTTACCTTGTCTTTAAACGTGTCTGCTAACGCATCCATAAGAATAACACCAAATCGGTCTACACAATCATCATCATTTCCCATTTTAGGAGCCTCGTATCTTAAAACATGAAGCATTTCTTCATGGCCTTCAAAGTCATAATCGATTGCATGTATCAATTCTTCTTTAGTAAATCGCTTTTCGTTATAAATGTATTTTTCGATTGCAGCCAGTGAATCAGCCGCCGTAGCAATTGCCACACCAAACATTCCCATATTCTTATATTTACCGCCACTGTAAATATCACAATCCATAACGGATTCCATAAGAGGTGCTGGCAAATAAGTAAACGAATCAAATCTATCACAAGCTGACCAATACTCATATTCACATTCATCTGTGAGATGCGAAAGAAATTCATCAAAAGTTTCACTATCCAACAAATACTTTCTCACCATGCGATTTACTACTCTCGGAAATAAAAACACTCCTTTATTTACAGGTTCAGCCGCAACACTTGGAACAATAAACTCCCAACATGCTGCAACGCCATAGTTCACTGCATCGGCATATTCATATCCAAACTTCACTAACCCTGGAATGACGATATCATCATTTGAATATTGTGGAAACCCTAACCCCACAGCAGTCAATTCACTACCCAACTCATAGATTTCTAATGGTGTGTTTTTGCTCACACGGATATTTAATTTCGGGTCGATCAACATCAGTTCTTTGCTTGCTCTTAGACACATTTTGGAAAGTTCATTAAATATTTCGTTGCCATTTTCATCCATACCACCAAGCACAATACTTTGTCCATTATCGCCTTTTTGTACACCCCAATAAAGATCCGTATCTCTATTCAATGAGAGAAAAAAATCTTCCAATAATTCAAAAGCTTCTTCTTGGGTCAAAATACCATTATCAACATCATTCTTATAATATGGATACATATACTTATCAAATCTTCCAAATGTCAAATGCGAACACCCATCCATTCGCAAGAAAAAATGTATAATACGAAGTAATTGGAGTGCTTCATGAAAACTAGTTGCTCCTTCTCTTGGGGCACGACTCAACACCTTTACAAGTTCTGTCCTATTAAGATGTTTAGCTTCTTGCAGATATCGGTCACACAGTTCTAATGCAAGATCAATTTCTTCCAACGTCTCTTTAGAAGCATTTTCTCTCATACCATAAAACCCTTGCTGCAACACTTTTTCATAGTTGGGAGTCCAGTTACCTGCAGAGTCCCCCACAAAACATCTTGATTCCTCTAATCTTCCGTATTTTGCAAGATGTTCCTCTTCACTTAAAATAGGCGGAATATTAATTACAGTACGTAAAAAACAAATTTTTTCGCCTTCTAACAGAACTGGGGTCTCTGCCTCACTCAGCTTACGAAAACGATAAACAGCTCTCTCTCTTTCTGTTAAATTAGAAGGATACTCAATTTCTACACTTTTTCTAAATTTATGATGCTGTTTATTACAAATATAGTCATACAAGGTTTTATTCATGCTCATTCCCTCCTTTTGTTTCTACTATTTAAAATCATCTGTTACTATTTTACTGTTATTTTCAGCCAGTCAATTTGCACGCCGCTTTGTGCGAAGTATAATCTAATAAAATTATTCGGAAAATATACATCTCTTAATGGTATTTCGATTTCTGTCCACTCCTTGTCTCTTCCGCTTACGAAGGCGGTGCCTGTCAAAATGCCATTCATAAACACACTAACTGAAATCTGAGCAAGTTCTTCTGCATCTACACGTACACGCATTTTTAAACTACATGGACCTCTTTTTTTCATATCCAAGCCATACACCACAGATGTTCCTTTTTCGGTACTAAGTTCCTTTCCCGAAAGTACAATCTCATCTGTCATCTCATAGTATAGAATATCTGCATCGGATATATCATCATCTGCTTCGATATTTTCTTCTTCTTTTTCCACAACTCTTCCTAACATTCTGTCCATAGTCAGAGATTTCATCAACATATTACATATATTAGAGGCACATCTCACCAATGCTTCCCTTGACAGAACCCCCTCCTCTACACTTTTCTCTAAATTATCTCCATATGATAGTGCATCAGGCACTACCATATAAATATCATTTTGAGCTCTTACCATGGCTGCGAGATTCTCCCTAGTAGCCTCACCGCCTTCTTCATTAATGGCAGTATGCCAATCCGTCATGACCATTCCATCGTAACCCCACTCTGTTCTTAAAATGGTAGTCAATAAATCGTAATTTCCGGCTGTCCATACACCATTGACAGCACCGTATGTAGTCATAATAGAATGCGCATCGCCTTCGTCTATTGCCATTCTGTACCCTCTTAAATAAATTTCGCGAAGTGCTCTTTCTGATAAAATAGAATCATATAATCGTCTGTTTTTCTCCTGGTTATTTGCAGCAAAATGTTTGATAGTACCGGATACACCATATTTATTCATACCACGCAACTGTGCAGCTGCTATCTTTCCTGTCAAATAAGGATCTTCTGAAAAATATTCAAAATTTCTACCATTCAGCGGATTACGATGAATATTCATTCCCGGACCAAGCAAGGTGTCAATCTTATTCCTTTTTAATTCAGCACCTTCCATCTCATACAATTCTTCCTGTAGCGTCTCATTAAAAGAACATGCAAGACAAGTTCCATTTGGCAAACTAAAAGCTTTACCACCACTGTCCAAACGAATACCAGAAGGACCATCTGCGCAGCAACCGCAAGGAATGCCAAAAGTTTTTAATTCTTCCGTAATTCCACCGAACGCAGCCGCCGTTCCCGGAGTTGCTTTGAATGAGCACATTCCTTCACCCTTTACCAAATGGCAAAGACTTTCATCACTAATCTGCGCAAGAAAATCCTCCATAGAAACGCTATTGTCATAGACATCTGCGAGTTTATAACCTTTGTTTCCCGTATAAATAGCTTCCGGTAGAACTTCATTCTGAATAGCTTCTCTCATAGAATATGTTCTGACAGGGACATCTTCCCACCCCTTATTGAATATTCCTTCTTTTGAAGCCACTGCCTTCACTCTTTTAAAGGAATGCATAGGAGCTGCTGCTTCTTGGCACTCCTCTACAACTATCAATTCATCAAGTACAAAGTTGCCTGCCTTCGTTGCACTTCTTACATCCGTCCCCAAGTACAATTCATATTCGCCTGCTTCCAAAACAAAACATGACTTATGTCCTGTGTGCCCACTGTCATCATACGAAGCAATATCCGCATCCCAAACCTTCAATATCAGTTCTTGTTTCTGTCCCGGTTGTAATTCCTTTGTTTTAGCAAAAGCCACCAAATTACGAACAGGCTTGCCTAATTTACCTTGCGGTGGATTGACATATACCTGTACTACTTCTTTGCCGGAGCATTTACCAATATTCGTCACAACAACTTTCAAAGTCGTTTCTTTTCCTACCCTCTCACAAGATACCTCATCCATTCCAAACTTTGTGTAGGATAAACCGAACCCAAATGGATATAATACTTTATCCTTTGCAAATGTCTCAAAATAACGGTATCCCACATAAATATCTTCCGCATAAATATCGCTGAATTCTCCACCAAAATTTTCTGTGGATGGATAATCCGAGATATCTTTTGCAATGGTGTCTGTCAACTTACCGCATGGATTTACTCGCCCCATCAGAACATCAGCCACACCATGACCGCCTTCCTGTCCTCCTTGCCATGCATACAGAACGGCTGACGGCTGATATTTAGAAACCCATTTCATATCAATGATGTTACCCACATTCAGAATCACCGCCGTGTACCTGAATCTGCCACATACCTTCTGCAACATATCCTCTTCGGTCTGTGTCAACAGATAACTCCCATCTGTAGCAGTTGCATCTCGATCCTCTCCTGCTGTTCTTCCAATAATAACAAGTGCTTTATCCGACTCCTTTGCAGCATCATCCACTTGTTCATCTGTCAATTCCATTTCCTGCTGACTCCAAGGCTCTCTTGCCCATCCGGCACCTTTGTCAAAAGGATGTTCTTTCAGCCAACACTGATATTCCTCCATCAGATTATGGTTTAAAATAAGTTTTTCTTCCTTCAATGCATCCAGAATTCCAACCACATATCTCGTATTTACGAGCCCACCCGAACCCGTACCGCTTTTGTAATAATCAAATTGAATTCTGCCAAAGACAGCAATTTTTTCATTCTCTTTAAGAGGCAACGTATCCTTTTCGTTTTTCAAGAGAACACAACCTTCTGCTGCCGCCTGACGCGCAATTTCAGCATGAGACTTTTTTTTCAACATATTATATTCCATACTCTTCCTCCAACTTTGCGATAAAATCAGTTAGTTATTAGTAATATTAGTAATACTCTTTTTTTGTTTAAAGCATAGCATAAGCCAAATTAATTGTCAATAATATACAAAAAAGTAAACGTCAGTTCATCAAAACCTCCGTTTACTTTTATTATTTAATCCATTATTTAGCTTTTACTGTTGTGTCTCTCACATGAAGTTCCGGTTTGTACTCCAAATAAACCAGTTGTTCTTCTTTATAACTATTTTTCATTTTTTCTTTTAATATATTTAGTCCCATCTTACATCCATGGAACGCCATCTGCTCCACACTAGTAAGTTTCGGCTGTATTACATCATCCAAGAAAAGATTATCAAAGCTACAGATAACCATATCTTCTGGTATGCGTATTCCTCGCTGCTGTAACACATCAATGCATCCCATTGCAGTCATATCATTTACCGCAATGATTGCTTTGCAATTCGGATATCGTTCCAATAGCTGCTGCGTAAGTTTTGCACCACACTTCATCTCATACGCAACATCCATACACTCATCTTCTTCATTATCCACAAGCGTTACCAAACATTCCGAAACCCTTGCATTCTCCATGGCCTGTTGAATACCTTCCAGACGTTTCTTTCTTGCATCTGTAATATTGGTGAAAGAAGTGGATAAGTAAGCAATGTCTTTATATCCCAATTCTAAGAGATGCTCTGCTGCTATTTTGCCTGCCTCAAAACAATTCAGACTAATTACATCTAATTCGATATCATCCGTCTTCTCTCCAACTAGCACCATCGGCATGTCCTTCACGGTAGCTTTCGGCGTATACAAACATAAGATTCCTGAAGCATCAATGCTTCGCAGGAAATCGAAACACTGTATTTCTCTTTGTTCGCTTCTCATCGTATTCTGAACAACTACTGTCATTCCTATAGAGTTTGCATAATTCTCAATGTTCTGCACCAAAAAAGGATAATATAAGTTTGACAAGGTAGGCACAAGCAAACCGATAATATTTTTCTTCTCTTTTTTTTCTCTCTTCTTAAATTGATATCCCATCTCTGCTGCAGTTCTTAATACCAATTCTTTGGTTTCTGACGAAATCGCTATTTTGGAATTATTATTAAGAACAAGAGACACGGTAGTCTGTGACACACCTGCTTTTTTTGCGATATCACTTGTTGTAACACCCATTGCTTTCCCTTTCTAGTATAACTGAACAAATTTTTATTTATCCACATTCTACCATTAGAGAAAAGAAAAGTCAAAATCTTTATTTCACCAATCCAACCATCTCTTTTACTGAGTTGAATCCGTTCTTCTTCATGTACTCTTCAATACCATCCACCACTTCCATGGTAATTCCAGGATTATGGAAGTTTGCTGTTCCGACAGCCACTGCGCTTGCTCCCGCAAGAATCAGTTCAATTGCATCCTCTGCACTTGCAATTCCGCCCATACCGATAATTGGAATGTTCACCGCATTGGCTACCTGATACACCATACGAACTGCGATTGGATGAATGGCTGGATTTTGAAGACCAATAGCAATCATCTTTCCATACACCATACATGGATATACTGCTATTACCCCTGTCGTAGATTACACTCTTGCCATAGGCCGTCATGATATCTATGGCGATTTCGAAAATGTATTAACGCAAAAACATCCGGCAAATCCAGTAATAAAATCCTCAGATTTGCCGAATGATATTCCACTCCTCATGAATGAACTAGTATCTTTAAATGATTGTGACGAAAAATCTTCCTTAATCAAAGCTATTGTGTCTTTGATTTTTGCAAGAGTTCTATCGTTATTTCACTTAAAACCAAATACTGAAAAGTTTAAATCAAATCTATCAGTAAAAGCAGTTACTTATGTTACAGAGCATTTTAAAGACAATATTTCCTTAGATACCGCCGCTGAAGCCTTGGGCATTAGCCGCTTTGCCGTATCCAGGCTTTTTTCTTCATCCATTAAGATCAACTTTGTGAATTATGTCAACTTTATGCGCATTGCATACGCAAAAGAACTCCTTGAAACAACAAATACTTCCGTGCTAGATATTGCTCTTGAGTGTGGTTACGAAACACTAAGAACGTTCAATCGTGTTTTTAAGGAATATGAAGGAATCACACCGCTACGCTACCGAATGTGTAAGAAATCCAGTTAATATGTCACCAGTTCATAAATCACTCAAAAATGCCATTGTTGATTTCATACTCAAACAATGGCATTACCATTTTAACAATTCCTTATAATCTATCACAAATACTTCACAAAAAGCTTTTAATTCAATATCTGTTACATATCTGCGATTAGTTTCAATTCTAGTACGTACACATATTATCAAGACTGTTTTAATCTAATTATTTGAAGTCTCATTGATAAAGGTTGCTAAATCATGTTCTCAAATTACAATAGTCGTTTGGATTGTGATTGAGGTGATTCTGCCAATATTCATATGCCTCTGTTTCGTCCTCACAAACGGTCATTTCTTTAAACTCATTAATTCTGCTGATATGCTCTATCTTTTTCTTTAATGGCAAATGCCAATACCCACTCTGCTTTACTGTGTATTCTGAATAATCTATATCAAACCACTTCTTAATCCATGTTTTTACCCTTAGAAACTCAATTAATATCTTGTTACACTTTCTGTTGTTCAAAATCTCTAAATCCACATATTTTGTAAGATATGGCGACAATCTTAAAGAAACATCAACCCCTACACTTTGCAGTTTTTCAATCGCCTTAATTCTTTCACTAGGAGGACTTGTCTTTTTACTATTTCCCCTTACTCTTTTTTGACTTTGGCTCCTGCTTTTTATCAGGTTGATTTTCCGACTTTCCGCTTGCCTCCTGGAGCCTTTTTTCTCGCTCCATCTGATGTGTTTCGAGAATCGTACCATAGAGTTTTTCACGAAATTCCTTTGTGACTGGATAGCAAACATCACGATAAACCGGTTTGTTATTTTCATCCACTTCCTTTGTCTTGTAGGATGGCATGGACACAAATGGATTTTCTTTCCCCTGAATAATGGTAATGTTATTTACTACAAAACAGTCTTCAAAATAAACTCTGGCAAGACCAATCACATTGCTGCCTTCCTGTGTATATGGCGTTACTTTAACAGAATACTTCGGCATCTCTGCTTCTGTTTCTTCCTTGCCTTTGGCTTTCCCTTTTTCATTTCGTGTTACAAATGCTGTTAAAATATCTCCATATAGTTGCTCGCGGAATTCCTTGGTAATCGGATTGCAAATATCCTGGTAGATATCTTTCTGGTTTTCATCCCTCTCATTTGTTTTATATCGTGGCATGGATACAAAGAGTTCCTTTGTTTCTGCATACAACAAAACGGTTATGTGATTTTGGGTACTAAATAAGACAGGTGATAGAGTTGTTATTCTCATAAACAACTCTATCGCCTGTGTCTTTTTAT